>Ga0136642_1000025_pt1 | contig 96534 bp, 96 predicted proteins | sample LowCatLa1302831Y_FD_115313 | JGI IMG/M metagenome (GOLD analysis project Ga0136642, IMG submission 115313) | Freshwater microbial communities from Lower Cathedral Lake, Yosemite National Park, California, USA - 13028-31Y | ecosystem: Environmental > Aquatic > Freshwater > Lake ... | reverse complement strand
TACAATTATTGCCACTTCAATTACATCTGGACAAATTACAACACAAAATAATAGTATCAATATTGGTTCAGGTACACTATATGGTACAATTATTGCGAATACAATAACATCTGGACAAATTACAACTCAAAACAATACTCTTAATCTTGGAAGTGGTACAATATATGGTACAATTATTGCCACTTCAATTACATCTGGACAAATTACAACACAAAATAATAGTATTAATATAGGAAGTGGGATAATATATGGTACTTTTAGTTCAATTACTACAGCATCAATAAATACACAAAATAATAGTATTAATATTGGTTCAGCAATGTTATATGTAGGCGGAGTATTTTTGACATCATATGGAAATATTTTTGATTCATATGGTAATATATATCCAAATAATATTTACACATCAAATAATAATCTATTATTAAATTCAAACGGAAATATATATCCAACTACAGTAGCAAGTTCAAATTATTATAATTTAAATAATTTATACAATATAGATTCATATGGTAATATTATAGGTAACAGTTATTCTATAAATAATACTTTGACAGTTATTAATTCAAATGCAAATATGACCATTCAAACTATAACAACTCAAAATAATACTATTAATACAGGGTCAGGAAAAATTTATACATCCAGTATCTATTTATCTAATATCTATGATACTTTTGGTAATCAATTTACATTACCAGTTAAAGAAGCTTCGTATATAACATCTTCAACAATAACAACACAGAATAATACTATAAATATAGGAAGTGGTATATTATATGGTAATTTAATTGCAAATACTATACTTAGTGGCCCGATAACTTCAAGTAGTATAACAACTAAAAATAATAATATTAATATAGGAAGTGGTAAGTTATATACGTGCAATATAATAGTAGATACTATAACATCAGGAAGTATAACAACTCAAAATAATAATATTAATATAGGAAGTGGTAAGTTATATACTGGTGATTTAATAGTAGATAGTGTAACTAGTGGAATAATAACAACACAGAATAATAATATAAATATAGGAAGTGGAAATTTAATAGTAAATCAAATAACATCAGGAAGTATAATAACGCAGAATAATACTATAAATATAGGAAGTGGAACTATATATAGTTCAAATATATATAGTCGAAATATAAATAGTACTGTTATTAATAATACTTTATTAACAAATACTTTTATTCAAACATCAAATATATCTTTTGTTGGAACAATTATTAATAATTCTACTGCAATACCAACTGCAGTATTATTAACATCTGATGCTGCTGGAGCATGGGGATATGTTCGGTTATATGATAATTTATATACAGCAGGACAACAAACAAATGGTGTTAAATTAAATGGTTTAAATTATATAGCTTCTGGACAAAGGGGTATTTCAGATTTACAAAGAGACCTACAAGCCAATATATATGCAGATGCTATATATACATACAACCAATATTTACTAAATGGGACAACAGTTGATTTACCTAATACATTTGGACAACTTGTAGTATTACAAACAACTCAATTATATTCAACAACCACTGCAACAATAACAACACAAAATAATGATATTAATGTAGGTACAGGGAATATTATTATTGGTACACTTCAATTTTACACAAGTGGTCTAGCTCAACCAACTCCAATACTAAATATTAATTCTACAAGTATTAGTGCATTATCAGGTATAACTCCTAGTGCAATATCAGTTACACAAAATGATGTATATATAAATTATCCTTTACATATTGGTAATAATCTGTTATCTTCATCTAATATTATTACAGATAGTTTTACAGTTAATAATACTGCAACTATTAACACTTTAAATGTTGCAAATCTTAATTTAACAAAACAATCATTGCCATCTTTAACTGTAACAAATACTCTTGTAGCTTCTTCAGTAACAACTGGCACAATAACAACACAAAATTATACAATAAATGCTGGAAGTGGAACAATTTACGGTAATATACGCTCAATCAGTTCACTTAATGTTCCAACAATAACAGCATCCACAATTTCAATTCAAAACGGCACAATTAATAATTCAAATGGTACATTAATAACTAAATTTTTTACTACAAATTTTATTACAACAGGCTATATTACAACTCAAAATAATTCTATTAATGTAGGTACTGGAACAGTTGTAGCAGGTTCTATCACTACACAAAAAATATTTACACAAAATAATTCTATAAATGTAGGTTCAGGAGGTATAATTGCACAATTATATTCAGCTTTCTGTACAGTTACACCAACTATTACTGCATTATCTACGATTGCACCAATATATAGTCAAAATTTTGTTTCAGGTACATCACAAATTTCAAATATAACACCACCTTCACCAATTAGTACTTATGGTGGGCAAATAACATTAATACCTACATCTACATGGACAACTAGTTCAAATTCGACAACATATGGAATTGCATTATCTACTACAGCAGTAATAAGTAAAGCATTAATAATGACTTACAACCCTGGTAATAGTTTGTGGTATCCAAGTTATTAATAAAAAAATAATAGTATATTTATTTAATTTTTTTTGTTATTTTGTTTTTTCTTGCGACCACCATTTTGTTTTGGTTGCATTGATGAAACAATGTTATAATTTGGTGTATCTGTAACAGGCATATTCATTTCATTTACAGAATAATTTGATGCAGGAACACTTATATCTCCACCATTTTGTTTCGTTTTTTTGCTGCGATTTGTACCACCATTTTGTCTAGTAGATACTGATGCAACTTGTGGTGGTGACATAACAGTATTACTACTTAACAGTGGTGTTGTTACATTAGTATATATTGGTGGTAATTCACTTGAAACTAATGGTGGTAATGCTAATCCAGCATTAAATGCTTGTGGAGCATAGATAGCTGCATTAAATGCAGTAGCTTGTGAATATGGATCTGCTGCTCCGGCTAAAAGACTAGATGAATTAGAATATTGATCAGTTGGTATTGAAGCTGCATACATACCTCCACGTTGATTTTTCTTATTTGTTTTGTTTTTTGATTTACCTCCCATATTTTTTTTAACAACTCCAGATGAAGCTTCAGGAGATAATTGTAATCCATTTGTTCCAACAGCTTCTTTTAATTGATAGAATATACTATCTAATAAAGTTTTTTGTTTTTCTAATTTTGTTTTAATGTCTAACCACGAGCCTTTTAAATAATCTTCATCTTCATTAAGAGTATTAACAATAGTTGTTATTTTATTAAGAGCATCTGTTGCAGCTTCGAGTCTAAGTTCTAAATTTTCATCGCCTCCTTTTTGTTTTTTATATTTTTTATTTTTTCCTCCAATCGTTAAATCATCTACACCATTAATGTTACCTATAATATTAAAAAACTTCATAAAATTTGTTTCCATAGTTTTAACATTATCTTGTGTTATCTTATTCTGATGTAATATATCTTGTTGTATTGTATTATTGATAGTATCTAATGTTGCTTTAGCTTCATTAAAAGCATTTGTAGCTGTAGTATATTTATCTACAGTTGCCATAATATATTACTACTAATTATGTAGATTTTATTTATAAAAAGAATACTTTTACTCAGCGTTTATTTTTGGATTTTTTATCTTTGTTATCCTTATTTTTATTGTCTTTGTTTCCTCCTGAGGAGGAGGCGGCGGCACTAAGACCGACTAACATATATCCTAATCCAGTAGATATCTTGGTTGATAATTCTGCAAGAGCAGTTTTTTTTTCAGAGGCAGTTTTGTTATTATATTCATTAATTGCAGTAGTTGCTTCAACAAAATTTTCAGATGCTTTTCCAAATGAGCCTGCAGGGTCTAAATTTTTATCTGCTGGAGATACTAAAAGTTCTAAACGTGTAATTTCATCAGCCATATTTTTTGTTTCTATATAAATGAAATAAAAAATTTATGGTAGTTTATTTCTTTTAAGTTCATTGAAAATTTGGTCATTTCCTTTGGGGAGTGTTTCTGGGATATATTCTACACCAAGTTGTTTTTTGCCAAAACTTTCAAGAACGCGAATCATTTTTCTACGAAGAACAGTAAAACGCATTATATTATATTCTATAAGAGCATCGGGAATGACATTATATACATGTTTTAATCCACTTGATGGTAATGTTAAATACATTCCGTACATTGTTGCGAGAATTTGTTCACCCAAATCTATAAATGTATCAAAATAACTTTGAAAATAGTAGCGTTCAATAAGAATATTTACATATACTTTTTGGAACATATTCATTAATACGAGCATATCTGCATATTTGATACTATCATATACATGTGCAATTTTCAAACTACTTGCAATATCCATAAGAACTTTATTTTTCTGTAAATATATAAATCCTTTTTTAGGGAAATTTTTCACATTATATATATCGACATTTGTTTCTTTACGAGTTTTTCCTATTTTATCAAAATAGCCATAAAGATCATGAATAGTTTCTGATGCTTTATTTGATTCAGTTTGTAAATATCCATAAAGAATCCATCCTAATCCGCCAAGTATTATAATTTGAAGTAAATTTTCGGTTGTTTTACCATTTAGAATATATGCAATTGTTGCACTAAATAATATAACTGAAAATACAGAACTTTTTATTATAGTTAAATCAACCATAGTGATTCCCTCTATAAGAAAATGTGGAAAGAAATACGACCCTAATATACTTATTATACAGAATCAATAAAATAGAGAATAAATGACAAAAATATAAAGATGAACCCAACGTATAAACGGCGGTCTTTTTGAAAAAAAGCATTCATAATATTTCTTCGAGTTGTTGTCGAATCAGTTGATTCACTGGCAGATATTATATCAGCTAAATCGTTTATTATATCAATAAGAGTTTGTATTGTTTTTTTAAATAATTTATTAACACTCAGTTCTGTCCAAGGTTTTACATCATCTTCATTGTAATTTGGGTTTGCTTTTGTATCTGGAAATCGACGAAGAAACTCATTGATTTTATCAATAGATTTTGTTTGTAAAAAAGGATCATCACCAATTAATTCACGACCATCATTCGCTTCTTTTTTTAATTGTTCATAAAGTGTGTTAAATTCTGCAATATTTGTATTTGGTTTTGGTGGAGTTGTTTTTTTTTCATCTGAAGATTTTTTATTGGATGATGGTGGTGGCACTGATGTAGACTGTGATATCAGTGAATTTGCACTATATATGGGATCCATACTATTTAATAATGGAGCCATTGTAAAACTCACTCTATAAAATAAGCAATATTTTTAGATTGTGTCCATCATATCCACTGTTGCTAACATATGTCTTCTACAACAATATCTATTCAATCCAAGTTTATCAAGAATTGGACCAGTACGAAGTGATTCAAAGTCTTTATATTGTTCTTCTTCGGCGGCTTTTTTCTTTGATAAAACTTTATCTTCTTTTGCGTCTTCTTTTTTTTGTAATTTTTGAACTTCTTTTAAATAAAAATCGTATTTATCTGCAAGTGGTTTTCCACAAGTAAAACATCTAATAGGAATAATCATTCTTATATGTTATAAATAGAAGTATCTATATTAGTAATTCAATTTTTAGTATCCTTAAATAATAATGACACAATCACTTTCAATTGCAAACAAAGATGTGCAAATTGCCGAAAAAAAACCAGTTCATTCAGATGAGTCTCTTTTAAAAAAAACAGCATTATTTCTTCAACCAAGTATATCTACATTAAAAACGAGTGCATTAACTACGATTAAATAAAAATGTGTAAATAATATAATAGACTTCTATGCACGAACAATTAAATATGCGAATTATGACTCTTGAAAATATAATACAACAACTGAATGCGCGACTTAATGCATTAGAACAATTTATTGTTCAATTACATACATCAAATCCTTAAAAAGAGCGCATATATTATTTTTATATTAAAATATATACTAATATTAATACATAAATTAGAATGAATTCCCTCGCATCTCGTGTAATTAATATTGAAAATGGTTTAAATAATTTAATAACACGCTTAGATAAATTGCAGAGCTATGCTATAAGTTTAAAACAAAAAAAAAATAGAGATTTACTACAACGTATGAATAAAATTAATGTATTTAAGAGTCGTTATGAATTTCTAGTTATGGAATCAACCATTGCTGAAAATACATCATTAAATAACGTAAATCTCACGGGGACGACTGCGCGTAACGCAGCTGCAGGCCAGCAGACAGTGCGGCTTCGGTGCGGCTGCACGCAGTGCCGGCTTTTCGCGCAAGCGGCAGCGCGGGACGATGAGCTTGCAGAAGAACCAGTTGTAGAAGAATCAGCAGTTCCAGAAGAACCAGTTGTAGAAGAACCAGCAGTTCCAGAAGAACCAGTTCCAGAAGAACCAGTTGTAGAAGAACCAGCAGTTCCAGAAGAACCAGTTGTAGAAGAAGAACCAGTTGTAGAAGAATCAGCAGTTGTAGAAGAATCAGCAGTTCCAGAAGAACCTGCAGTTGTAGAAGAACCAGCAGTTCCAGAAGAACCAGTAGTTCCAGAAGAGACTGCAGTTCCAGAAGAACCTGCAGTTGTAGAAGAATCAGCAGTTGTAGAAGAATCAGCAGTTCCAGAAGAACTTGCAGTTGTAGAAGAACCAGCAGTTCCAGAAGAACCAGTAGTTCCAGAAGAGACTGCAGTTCCAGAAGAACTTAATTAAAGTTCTTAGTCTTCAATTAAAAGACTATGAAGAGTATTAACAGAATATTTCGCATGTATATTATCTGATACAGCAGTATCTTTTTGCATAGTTTTGTACAAATCAATTAAATTATTTAAAATTTCAGATTGATTATTTATAAATCCTTGTTGTTTTTTCAATTCATCGATGCCATTCATGAATACTTTCTCTGCATCTGAAACACGACCTATTTTAGTTAAAATAACACCATATAAATGCATTGCGTCAGGACTTTTAATATTTTCAAGAATTTTATGTAAATGTTCTATTTTTGTAAAATCTTTTTTAATATCTTCTGGTGATTTTTTAATGTAGCTATGCATTTGTATAAATTCATTATTAAAGATTAGCAGATTTGTAGGATGTATTGAACTTGGAAATATTCCTAATTTACTACCGTCAATAAAAAGTGTTTTTTTATTAAAATAAACTTTAAGCTTAGGGTTCATTTTAATAAAATAAGATAAGTGTAATCGTAAAGTAAATTTATATTGTTTTGATTGTTCTAAGAGTAAAGATGCTGTTTTTGGTTTTAAGCAATATGCTTCTTTTGATGACAAAATTTTATTAGGCATATTTCTAAAATTTAAAAAACTGTCATCAGTTTTATTATTTTGCATATTAACTAAACCTAATGATAACATATCCCATTCTTTATGGTCTAAATTAAAAAATTCGTGTAAATTATTAATATTTTCTGGAAATAAAAGTGCATCATCTTCAATAATTAAATATAAATTGGAACCATTATCATTCATTTTCTCAATTTGTTTCCAAGCTTCTTTATGTTTTTCAATATTACTAAGTATTGGTGCACTAAGAAGATATCGTTGATTATCAAAATCAGCGTCATCAATTTTATCATATGATATAAGTGAGGTTAATTCTGGAAGTTTACTCTGAATTTCATCTGAGTCATGTTTTAAAATAAATTGAGTTTTAACAGTATAATTTTTTGTTCGTGCAACTTCATCAATAACACGTAATACATTTTGGAAACGATTTGCACGTAAACTTAAATGTTTTGAATGAATAACATATATATATACTACTTTTTCTAATGACATATCAATTCAATATGAACAATAGAATATCCTTAAATAAAATTTGAATGAATTTAAAGAATATTAATTAGTATATATATAGGATAATACAATATGGAATTCTGTGAGATATGCGATAATCTCCTCTATTTACGTTCTGAAGAAGACCATGCACTTATAAAATATTGCAAACATTGCACATTTTCAAAGCGTGAAACTGCTGAAGGAAGACCAGCTGTCCGTGTAGCACAAAATCTTTATTCTGAAGATGAGTTGCTATATTTGCAATATCAAAATAAATATTTACGTTGCGATCCCACACTACCCCGTGTAAGTGATTCTGGATTAACATGCCCAAATTCTCAATGTACTGGTCCATCTGATAAACCACAAATTCTTTATGTAAAATATCATCCAGTACATATGAAATATTTATATTGCTGTGATTATTGCGGAACAACATGGAAAAAAGAATAAAAAAATGATCTAAGACTTTAAAAATATAGTGTATTATAAGATTATACAAGCAATGTCTTCAATTCCAATATTACCAGTAAAAAATTCACTTATTGTTGATGATTATCAAAAAATAAAAGCTTCAGATATTGAATCATATATATCAGTGCCTTGGATGACAAAATACGAATTTGATCAACTTATAGGTCTTCGTACAATGCATCTTTCACGTGGTGCTATACCATTTGTTGATATTGAAGATGGGTTTACCATTGAAGGGAATATGGAATTACGTAAAATAGCTATTCGTGAATTAGTAGAAGGTAAATTACCATATATTATAAAACGTCCAATGCCAAATGGAAATGCTGAATATTGGCCAGCTTCAAAATTAAGTTTAAAAAGTATCGAATATATGATGCGATAATCTAAATATGTATTTAAAATAATAGAGGTCATTCATTAGAATGGATAAATATACTGCATATTTTGTAATTTATATTTTATTAGGTGTATGTTATATATATTATAATACAAATACACATGAATATTTTACAAATACACCATCAAATACACCATCATCTACACCATCATCTACACCATCATCTACACCATCATCTAGTCTAGCTTCAGGTCCAGCGCAATCGCATGGACCAAGTCAATATGTAGAAGATACACCCTATTGTTTCACAACTAAATATAATTTATCTGTATTATTTATTTGTAAAAATGATGAACTTGTATTAGATGAATTTATAACACATTATTTATGGCAAGGTGTTGACCATTTTTATCTTATAGATAATGGGAGCACTGATTATACTAAGACTTTAATAACTAAATATATGGTAAATGATAAAATGACGTATTATTATAATGAAGATACAATAACTGATAAGAATCGTCATCTATACTATAATAAAGCATATAGTAACATGAGAACTGAAACAAAATGGTTAATAATATGCGATATAGATGAATATATTTATAATACTACAAAAAAATTTACAATTCAAAATTATCTAAATAATCATTCATATAATACAATTGCAGCAATTCAAATAAATTGCAAATTATTTGGAACAGGTAATATTATAACAGAGCAAGAAAATATGCGTATTAACTTCGTCTGGCGTGATAGTAAATTATTGCCATCGTATAAAACAATACTTAATACTTCACTCACAAAAAAAATAGGTGAGTGTTCAAATGAATATTCGCCACGGTCAGAAATAATAAATAATATATCAGTATTAAAAATGAATAAATATTTATATGTATCAAAAGAATATTTTATTTATAAACAACTATTACGTTATGGCACATTAAGAGATGACGAATATTACAAAACAAGTAAAAATGATACATATGATGAAGAGCTGAAAAATCTCGTTTTGGCTATTTCAACAGATAATGGAGCAATAGAAGCATATGGGCGTCCTCATGCAAATTTTATTGCACTTTCACAAACATTTACAACAAAAGCATTATCTTAAATTATTATTAAGTTACTGTTTCCATCTGTGTCCACACAAAATACATGAAAAGTATGTTGTAAGAGGTTCATCCGCTGAACGGGTTTGTAGTTCATAGTAGCTAATTTTATTTTTCTTGCACTTACCACAACGAATTTGGTCAGTCATAGATACCTGTGAACTTTCATATGCAGATTTTGTACGAAGCATTTCTTTATTGATAATATTATTCCAGGCTTCTGGGAACACACGGTCACTTGTCATAAAAGCAAGTTCATGTGGTGAAAATTCATTTTCATTCAAACGTTCTTTCAAATGGATATTTTTAATATGAGAATCACTCTTTAAATTTGCAAATATACTACGACATTTAGTCATGTATACTTCAATAAATAATTCGGAATTCCATGAAAGAGGAATTTTGTTTTTTGAAGCATATTCTATTGTTGAATTATAAATACCAATTTCTAAATCTTTCGCTTGTTCCTCGGTAAGAGATATTTCTTCAAATTTTTTATGAATAAAATCACGTTTTTCTTTACCTATTTGAAGCGATGCCATGATTCTTGTATATATAGTATTCAAAGCGTTATATCATTTTTTATTTAAGCAAAAAATGATTTTACTTTATAAATAAAGAGAAAGAACTTATTTTTCTTATTCTATATAATGAAGAATATTACACTTGAATCATGCATTATAGATGGGGTCAATTGTGTAGAAGTATATATTTGTGATATACCACCAAAAAAAGTGGATGATCCTGTGCAATCTACAACAATAGATATATCTTGGAAATCATCATATGATGTTTCAAAAATACTGAAAAATTATATGCAATTTAAAAATACTGTAGAAATTGTAGAGTTTTATTATAGAGACCTATGTTATTCATATGATATGGCAAATGATGGACAACGTGTAATCCGCCGTAAATTTAAAAAAGATACATATACTGATGTATGCTATGCACTTTCATTTAATGAAGAAGTATTGCCAAGCCATATATTTCCATGTGTAAAAGAACAAAGTAACAAAATACGAATGCAAAAAAACTCATATCGTATAAATAATCGTATGTATATCATACATGATATTAATATGTTTACAGAAGAAGAAACTATGTATATTCGATATAATCATTCAGCGAATGTTGATTTAAAAAAGAATGAAATTGATTTTCAACGAGCTTATAATATCCTTCTTAAAAGAGGTGATTTCAAGTAGTTCCATTGTTTACAGTATCAATCAATATGTGTTGATACTGGTTGTTCTAATATAGTAATAAGCGCTTGAGATATACATTTATTTTTTATATTGACGAATTGGTAACCATTTTTCAATTGTTTTATTGTAGCTACAAATAAATGGAACATAAATTGCAACTGTAATATCTTTAAAGACAGCACGTAACATTTTACTAGTTGCCATACCTGGTACTTGAGCAGTACCTATTTTATTATTTTTATGTTCGGCATAATCACTGTCAAAAATTTCATATACATCTGGATGTTCTGTCTTACGAAGCCAAAGTAAACGTTCATTTTCTTTCAAATCAACATTAACTTCTTGTTGACTCATAGTAGCCGTAGTAGTATTTGAAGTATCATTAGGTACTATTGCAAAAGCAGTTAATATATTCATATTACCAGTTTTTAGTGGTTGAATTTTTTGTGATTTTGCTGATTTAGCTAAAATTGACACTTTTTCTTGTTCTTCATTTTCATGTATTGATTTTGAGGGTTCTTCAACTTCAACTTTAATAGTCGCAGTTTGAAATTCAGGTACACTTTCTCTAAATTCAGGGGTATCTTTTACTTTACGATAAACTGATTTAATGAGATTATCATCAAAGTTAACTAATTTTGGTTTATATTTATTTGAAAATGGCCAATAATAAAGCCCACGCGAAGTATACGGTAATGTTTTTGATAATTCAATTAATTCATCTGTACCTTCTTGAGTTGCTTGAGCAAATTGTTTTACCTGAAAGCTACATACATCAATTATATCAGTAGGAATATAATATTTATGAAGAATATCGATTGCAAGTTCAAGTCTTTTAGGGAGTGGTTCATTTGAAAGATATGTATTTTTATATGCAATAAGATCATTTATTAGAAATACCCATCCACCATATATATCTTTAACCATTTCTCCTTCCATAAGAGTATTATTAAATAATTCTTCATCCCAACAACCCTTCGTTAGTATCATACGAGGAACTTGATATCCTGGTTGAATTTTTTTATCAATATAATAAATGATGGGAATATCATCATATTTTGTAAAATACATATAATAAGGATTTCCATTTGATCGAAGGCACACAAAGTGGGGGATTTTTTGAATATGTTCAGTGCCTTTTTCATCCAATTTATACCATGATTTTTCTAATATTTGAATATTAAATTTTTTTAAATCATTTAAAATTTCATTTTTAGTATCAGTGGATTTAATATTAAAATTAATTCTATCACAGAAACTGATAAAACCTGTATGCATTTTAAATTATATGTATACACAATTATAAAAATAAAGCTTCTATTATCAATTTTTAATAGTATAAACTTTAAATAGTTATTTATTTATTGTGTTGATATAATTCAATACGCATGTTATAATTATCTTTTTCTGCCATACACTGTGGTACATTCCCAATTGGTACATCACGTGCTTGCATTTTTGAATATGGACATTCTCCAATTTGTTTTACGGGATAATCTTCTGGAATAGTGTCTTTTGCTGGAATATAAAATGATGCTAATCCTTCATCATCATATTTATTTCCAGTATATTCTTTTTTCTTACTATTTAATGTTTGCATATTTGGATCATAACAGGCTATTTTATCATTCGCCTGTAAACTATTGTGATGATTGGGGTTTTTAATAGCTTTCACTGATGGATGAGGAATGTGTTGCACATTTGATTTATAATTTGTATTAAATATATTTAATTTTTCAGGATATTTTAGAAACATCATTGTAAATAAAAATATAATACCTACAAATAGTATAATTTGACTAAATGTTGTATTCGCCATATGCTAGGTCTTCTCTATATTATAGTATATAAGTTTCTTAATGATGATGACCATCGCGTGAATTACTTTCATAAGATTCTCCAGGAAATGGGCTACCAAAACCTGGCATAGTACTGTCTATACCTTGTGCACCATATACTGGCTCATTATATGGTCCTGAAAAACCTTTAACTTCAGTCCAGTATTTTTCTGGATCAATGACATTTGTTTGTGCGTCTTCTAAATGAGCAGGTGTAACATAGGCTGTAACTAATGGTGCATAAGGGTAATTTTTATTATTTTTGCCAGTTATGATTTCGCGAATATGAATATTGTATTTTTTTGAATATACACGTAAATAAAGAACAAGTAATCCAATACCAAGTATTAAACCAGCTACTGCATCAAAGAAAACTATTATTGCAACAACTATTGTACCTAATAAAAGTTGAATATCTGGTTGAATAATTGTTTCGACATATTTAATATCAATAAGAGATGCTATTAATAATACAATAAGTGCAAGAACTTTAGGCAGCATCAAGAATCCAAATCTAAATAAAGCAGATAGAAAAAATGAAGTGAAAGAATATATTTTATTTATAGACTGACAATATGAAAACGCAAAAGCTTTCAAAACCATCACATATTCCTAAAGACCGTTTTCTATCACATAAAGGCTATGCAATTTTAAAAAATTCTCCAGATACTCTTGAATGGATACCATATCTTATAAAATTATTAACGGTTACTCCAAAAGTAAATCCAACTGCTCCTGGTGCAGCAAGTAATAAATCATTTCCAGTATATCGCGAAAATTCTACAAAATTATATATTCCTCGGGCTCTTGGTTTCGAACTCTTTGGAATACCAACTAAAAATACATTACATGATGGGATTGATTGTAGTAAAACCCTCATTTTTAGAGGAGAATTACGTGCTGAACAAAACGCGCCTGTCAATGCTTTTTTAAAAGCAGCAGAAGATCCATTGAAAAAAGGCGGTATTATATCACTTCCATGTGGATTTGGTAAAACAAGTTGTGCACTTTATATTGCATGTAAACTTGGTAAAAAAACTCTTGTTGTTTGTCATAAAGAATTTTTAATGAATCAATGGAAAGAACGTATTGCTCAATTTATACCAACTGCTCGGGTTGGTCTTATTAAAGCAAAAACTACGAAGATAAAAGATTGTGATATCGTTCTTGCAAGTTTACAAAGTTTATCGATGAAAGAATATGATTCAAATACATTTGACGAATTTGGATATGTTATTTTTGATGAAGTGCATCATATTGCTGCTGAAGTTTTCGTACAAGCGCTCCCTAAAGTAACTGCACCAGTCTTTCTAGGTCTATCTGCAACATTAGACCGTAAAGATGGATTACGTAAAGTTTTTGAATGGTTTATAGGATGTGTTATAAATGAACTTGTGATACGCACCGATAAAGCGCTTCTTGTAAAAATGATAAAATATTTTGAAACAGACACTACATACGGTGTGGAGAAATTGCTATGGAATGGACAAAAAAATACAGCTGCAATGATCACAGATGTATGTGAATATGAACCGCGAATTGTCCGTCTTGTTGATGAATATGAAGTCTTAATTAAAAAAGAACCTGAACGAAAAACCCTTATTTTAAGTGGTCGCAGAAATCATTTAGAAATGATAGAAAACAATCTAATTGACCGCGGATATAGAAGTATAGGCTATTATGTTGGTGGAATGAAAGAACAGGACCTAAAACGAAGTGAAAGTCGAGATATTATTCTAGCTACCTATTCAATGGCTGCAGAGGGTATGGACATCCCAGTCTTAAATACACTTATTCTTGCTTCACCTATTGGTGATATAGAACAATCAGTTGGAAGAATTCAACGTCAAAAACCTCATGAACGTAAATATGTACCATATATTATTGATATATGGGATCAATACAGTATATTTCAAATGCAAGGTCTAAGACATATTAAATTTTACAAAAAGAATGGATATTCATTTATATATGATGATAAAACTGAAAAAGAAATTTATGAAAATATAGAAGATGAAACAGAAGAGCCCACCTTATCAAAATCTAAAGCTCCATCATATGATTTTATCGATGATGATTAATTATACTGGTGTTTGATATTGATATGGATTGCTAAATTGTTGCGATGAAATATTCGATGGCGTTATACCACTTCTATGTTTATAAAGAAAAAATCCAATAAATATTAATGCAATTATTGCCATTGTAAGGGTGCTACCCATATATATTTCATATTGTAACTGTGTTAAATCTGTTTTTTTTGTTAAAATAAGTATTACCATAATGATAATGTATATAAGTACAAATAAAGAATAAACAACGATAAATAAATATTTACTTTTACTATATGCTCCTAAAAACATAAATATTATTATTGTTGCAAGAACCATAAGAGAAATACCAATTAATATTGTTTCTGTTAACGTCTTTGTTTGTTGATTATCTACAAAATTTTCTGTGTACATAGAAATATTTTTTTTTAAAAGTGGTTGAAAATCCATTTAACTCGTAACTCTATAAAGTAAAAAGAAATATTTTTAGTTTTTATAAGTAGAGAGGACATGGTTAAAAAAACGAAACGAACAATGTCTGGAGGTGCAATATCAGTTTCAAATGTACAAATTATGATTCTATTACTATTATGTGGATTATTATTAGCATTTGTAATATATAATCAAATTCATTCATCTGCATCAAAAAATGTATCAACTGAAACAAAACATGTTATTGAAATTCTTACACAATCACCTGCGTCCCCACCGAATGCACCACCAATTTATCCACAACATAATCCAACATATCCTTTAAGAAATAGTCCTCAAGGATATCAACAACTTGGTGTCTTAGTATCACAAGATAGTGCTGAAGAAAAACCAATAATTTTACCACTCTTTGGTCGTAAAATGTCTAGTCGCGACCGTTGGGAATATTATACTGCATCAAATGAATATAATATGTGGAGAATATCCGTAAGTATTAACAATCGTGACTGTCAGGATGAAGTTGGATGCGATGAAATATTTAATGGCGATAATGTGACTGTTCCTGATTACGCAAACAAAGTTTTTATAGCAAAAATATATGGTTATAATGTTCGCTATTAGATATTTATTTTAAGTAGTAAAATATATAATATTACTGCAAGTACAAGTGTACGAATCATGCGGTCATGTTGATACATATTTGATAAAAATGGAATTTTTTCATAAAATACTCCTGTTTCAAATGGGTAAAATATAATTGCAGCCACAATAGCTGCAATAACTGCACGCTGAGCATAACTAATATCAACTAATCCAAAAAGCATATTTTTATATCCATTTATTATTTTTGAAGAATTTTGCATCGATACAGAAGGATATTGTTGATGAAATACATGTTGAACTTGCGATGGAAAATATGCGGGTTGTTGGGGAGGAGGCATCATTTGTTGAGGATAGCGAATAACATCATTTTCTGTAGATGAATTCATCTGTGCCATTTGTGGTTGATTATATGATTGGGATGGTATATGTTGTTGAGGAGGTTGTTCGTATTGAGGATTTTGTTGTTGTTGTAAAACTTGTTTTTCCATTTCATTAATTACATTTGCGATACTAATATCTTCTAATTGATGGATATTCTCTTTAATTACTTCATTAGAAACATTTGTGGGTAATTGATTTATAGGTGTACTCATTGATGTCATTGCTTAATATAAGTTATCTATAAGCTTCAGTAAAAATAATCCACAGATATATGACGCACTTTGATATTATATATATCGAAGTATTTACACAGATATTTTATATAGTTGATGAAATATTTAAATATATTTTTCTTAAATTATGATATTAATATACATGTTGTGAAGAAGGAGCTCCTGTACAAGAAACTACATGTGGTGTATATGTATAACATTCATCTTGTATTTTATATACTTTATTTTTTACTATATTAATATCAGGAGCATTTATAACAACACAATTTGCACCTTTACATGCTTGTGAAAATATAAATGCAAATCCAATACCAAAAAGAGCTGATACAATCATATTTCCTGCTTTTGTATGAAATAAGCGCTCTGTGACAATTTTTAATGATGACATATATCTTCTATTTTAATTAGAGAATTATTATACTACGGGTTGTAAAGTTATTTTAGTTGGATCAATTGGACAATCTATTTTATTGGATTCATACATATAACAATCTTTATCATCATGGTTTCCAGAAGTATTATGATAAATTAAGTTTTTTGAATTAAATGGTGTTGGATATTTAATTATTGCTTTGCGCTCTGGACCAATAATATATACATATAAGAATGCAAGTGAGAAACTAAGGAGAAATATTGTAAAATGAAATTTAAATGGTTCTTGTGGCATTCTATTATTTACTAAGAAGTAAAGTTAATTTATATTTGAAGAATTAATATTTACATTAGAAGAATTGATTGATGTATATTTAAATTGGGGAGTGTACATTGTATATATACTATCTTCTTCAGAAAGTACTTGTTCTGGAATTTTAAATTGTAAAAAATCGTATAATTTAGAAACATCTTTTTTTTCATTCCATAAATTTTTTAAATAGTTCTTATCAGTAACATATGTAGAATAAAGGAGTTCTTTTTCTTTACGTGGAATATGATGATTTTTCACATATTCTTGAAGTAATTCTTCATTATATTGTTTTTGTTCTTCGTAATATTTTTTAAATTCATCAAATGATATTGCAAACGAATTATTTGTAACTGATGGTTTCATACTTAATAAATCATTTGTACATTTATATAATAATGTAAAACCTAAGTTTTTTTTAGTATCCATTATAAAAAAAAAGGATAATATTTATTGACGAATAGTTGTAGAATTATTTGTAGGATTTGGTATTGGTTTTTGAACTCCTGGCCATGGTTGTATACTATCAAATAAACTTTGAAATTGTTTTGATATTATATTTTGTGAGTCAGGTGAAAGTTGATCTTCATATAGTGTACGTGGTATATATTTAATTTGAACTTCTGGAGGAGGACAACGGTCTTGTTGAGTATAATATCCTTGAGTAACTAAAAACATTCCAATAAATAATAAAAATAGTGCAATTGCTTTCATTAGATATGCTTGCTTTCTATAATTTATAAGAGTTATATATTATATAAAAAAAACGCTCTTCATTAAATAATTATTTAGGTATTTGAAAATGCAATAGTATCAGTTGAAACACTTGGTGCAGAAGTAGTATCTAATGTTACATCAGTAACAGATACAGAGGCAGAGGCAGAGGCAGAGGTAGAGGCAGATGTTACTGGTTCATTCTCAACTGAAGAACTTACCAGTTCAAGTTGAGCTTTCTTTTTTTCGGCAACTTCTTTTATTGCTTCTTCAAGTTTCTCTTGTTTGCGTTGTTCATAAAGTGAATCTTTATCAAGTTGATTTTCTTTATATTTCTTCATGAGTGTGTTAAGAGTTGTCTCAGAATACTCCTGATCTTGTAAATCTTCTGGGTTTGGAGACCAGGGACACCAGCATCCAACTTGAGCAACATAGATATCGAACTTATCTCCCATACGTTTAAGAACATCGCAACGAGTTTGTGCTTCTTTCATAGTGTCAAAAACCCCACGAACTTTAATTCCACGCATTGATGTTTTAAAATCATTCATTTTAAGAAATGCCGAATCAAGTTCTTGACTGTTTAATCCCTTAAAAAATTTATATTGATCATTCATTTCTTTGACATTGAACACATGTGAGTTATTTTCTTTAATTACAGTCATTAATTGAGCATCATCTGGATATTTTTCTTTTAAGTTTGTTAACAACATATCCATTTGTGATGAAAAACTTTCAATAAATTTCGAAAAGAAAAATACTTCTTTATCAATCAGGACATCTTCTGGAGAAATAAAAGAAAGACATACATAATTTTGTCCGCGAAGTGGTTTATCTTCATCGAGATAATCAACTTCTTTTGTAGATACTAAAGTTGGATCATTCATCATAAATAACTTATATACACAGAATATGCCACTTTTCTTAAATAGTTTTATCTTTATTTTCTTATATTATAGTATAAAGCAATTTTCAATGGCATATTCCTTTGATTTACAAGAAGTACTCACCCGTTTTATTAAATACATTGTAGAAGGTTTAGCAGTAGCCCTTGTTGCATACCTTCTCCCCAGCAAATCTCTTCCCCGTGAAGAAATCATGCTCCTTGCTCTCTCTGCAGCAGCAATCTTCAGCATCCTCGATTTACTCGCACCATCTATCTCCAGCACTGTCCGTGGTGGCGTTGGTTACGGGTTAGGCTTCCGTTTATCTGGATTCCCAGCATAAATATAAAAAGAACCGAACATTATTTTTAAGTATTAAATTGTAACTATTATTTTTTTGAAAGAATATATGTCATACTATTTGTGTATGAAGGTATAACGTTAGAACTATTTGTGATATTATTAACATTTTTTAAATGTGATGACGTATACGTGTAAGATGGTATTACATTAGAACTATTTGTGATGTTATTAACATTTTTTAAATGTGATGACGTATAAGTGTGAGAAGGTATTACATTAGAGCTACTTATGATATTATTAACATTTTTAATAAAAGATGATACTGTATTATTTGTTGGTATAATAGAATATGCAATTTTATCTATAAAGTATTTTGATGTCATAAGTTAAGTCTAAATTATAGATGTTATTTTTTAATCGATAATTCTATCACGAATTACAATTCGAAGTGTTATACTTGTTTGTAAAGTAGGAACCGGTGCTGATGTAGGATCTGCAGAACCATTTGTTCCACAAAATGGTAATAATGCGCCGGTATTTGTGCGAAACTCAATAGTCATTTTGTCAATACGTTTCCCCCTCAGTTGGAAAGACAATTTTTGTAATTTCAGGATCATTATATAAAGTTTGAACAAAAGACCCAAGAATATTTGCAGGGAGAAGTTTTGCGAGAATTTTAGATGTGCCATTGTTTGTGGAATCCATCATACCGATACCATCACTGAGCTCGGGACAACATATGAGTAAATACATATTATTTGCAACACCTGGTACATTTGGATATACTGCATCAACAAGTTCAACCGAATATACATTTTTTAATGAACGTGAAACATTTGCACCTACATATCCGCCCCCGCCCCCATCAAAACGAACTTCAAAATTTCCACTATCAGACCATATTGTTCTGTCTCGGTCATTTGAATCAATATTAATATAATATGTTCGAAATTGGTATTTATTTTCACCCGAGTGTGCTGAAAACATTTGTGTATGAGTAGTTGTTGCCATTCGTAACTTATTAATAGTAACTAAATTTAAAAATAATTTTCAGCGTGTTTTAATATATTTCCTGCCATTGAAGACTTACATCAACCGATGTGGCTGTATTTGTTTTATTAGATATCAATACAACATACATTTGACTATCTGTACATTGAATATTATTTGAAATTAAATTACGTTTGGTTGTTAATATTGTTGTTGATTGTACTGGAACGTTATAAGCTGCACCACCAGTTGTAGCAAGAGCAAACCCAGAACTTAAACAATTTGCAGATGGTCCTGTAAAACTTGTCATATTTGAGCTAAACATACATGCTGAACCATCACCAATATTGTACCATGACCCACCACTTACTAAATTTGATGAGTTTCCTTTTACAATATTATATACAACCGATGATGCGGTTGTATATATACTTATACCTGTTAATTTTACATATACATGATTAGGATATCCATTATATATTGGTGGGAGTTTAAGAGAAAATACTGGATGATTCACATCATTACCAGCAACATTTGTACCACTCGTAAAATTAGTTGTATATGAAAAATCTAATCCGCTTTCTTGATAACCACCTTCGCAAATAACAGTTGAACAAAGTTTATTCATTGTAGTTGGTGCGGATAAAGTAGCTATGTTTCGCATTTCTGCACGAATTGGAAGACTACCAGTTGTCATGTATATATTTGAAGTAATATTTGCACAATTAAATTCATGACAATCAATCATTTGACCACTAATTACGAAACCACATCGCACACGTCCAACACCAAGCCATTGAAAATCTGTGAAAAAAAGTTGAACATTAGACATATTAAGCGTATAACCACTTGGATTTGGTCCACCAGCGCCACCATTCATATTATCCATATTCCAGGATCCTTGAACAGCTTGTTGGGTTGCAATTGTTGGATATCCCACCGATGAACGAATATTAATTGAAAGTGCACCAGCTCCAGAATTTGAACCACTCAATTCTAAATAAATACCATCATTATCATCAAAGTATCCTATACGTTTTGTTGCATTACAAGTATATCCATTAAAATTAAAAGATTGTAAGACAAGTTGTGATTTTCCTGGTTGATAATTGTGATACATATAGGATTGCAATATGGATGTTGCACCGTTTTGAATAGTATTTGAAAGCACCGCAGCTGCCTGATATTTAGAAAAATTGGAAAAGCCACCATTCGACCCAAGGAAACATAAATTTTGGTCAATAGTATACTGATTTTTGTAATCAGCAAGCGTATATGGTGTAGCCATTCGCATACGTCCAAAAGCATCCAATTGCATATTTGTCGGTGAAACTATAAGCGGATTTGTATTTATAATTGGAGCATTATTATTATAAACATTTACATTACCAATAAGATTTGTCGTTGGTAAATTTGATACAGCTACTGTAGCAGTACCAACTGATACTGCAAGGGGATTTGTTGTTGAAATAACACCACCATTACTGGTATTTGTTAAATAAACACCTCCAATAGTATTTGAGCCTACCATAAGTGATGCATTTACTGGAAGTGTTGCAGAAGAGCTGATACTAACAGCTCCAATATAATTTGATGAGCCAGATAAATAGACGCTCCCAATAAGATTAGATCCTCCAGATAAATAGACGCTTCCAATAAGATTACTTGTAGCTTGTGCTACCGTATTTAAATTCGTAGCGGAGCTGATACTTACAGCGCCAATGTAATTAGATCCTCCAGATAAATAGACGCTTCCAATAAGATTACTTGTAGCTTGTGCTACCGTATTTAAATTCGCAGCGGAGCTGATACTTACAGCGCCAATGTAATTAGATCCTCCAGATAAATAGACGCTTCCAATAAGATTACTTGTAGCTAGATTAGAAACAGCTACAGTTGTTGAATTAAGCGTTACTGATAGTGGTGCAGCAGATGTAATAGCGGCTCCGGCATTCCATACATTAACCGCTCCAATAAGATTTGTGGATGGTAAATTTGATACAGCTACTGTAGCCGTACCAATTGATACTGCAAGGGGATTTGTTGTTGAAATAACACCACCATTACTGGTATTTGTTAAATAAACACCTCCAATAGTATTTGAGCCAGACGGCAATTGTTGTTCTAAATGTACATGTACTGCATTATCTGCTGGATTATTTATAGTAACTGTAGATGCAATTGTTACACCACTTGCAACATTTACATTAATTGCTGTACCAGCAGTGAGTGAAACTGGAAGCGGATTTCCAACTGAAATGAGTTAATTGTTACATCCTAATAATCCAACTGAACCGAGTGATTGAAGAGCTCCACCAACTGCAGGTGCTGCGACAAGAATTACAGGAAGTGGATTGTTTGATGATACAATATTATTAGATAATCCAGACCAAATATTCACAGAACCAAGTACTTGTGTTGCAGATAAACCTCCACCGAGTAAAACCGGCAAGGGATTGTTTGAACTAATAACTTGGTTATTGTTCAAAAGGTATGTGGGGTATGTATAACCATATGAAGACTGTATAGACATATATACTCTTATAAAAATAAACTATTATTTAAATTTTATTAATACAATAGATATGCTAATATATATCCAAGTGAAAATCCAGTGACGACTTGTGGGATATTATGACATCCCCGGTAAACTCGAGACATTGCCATAAATACGACGTATGTACTTGTAAGTCCAAATTCTGTAGGGTTTTCATATAGTATTCTTAATGTATTTTTATTCCGTGAATATATAAATAAAAATGAGAAGGTTATGCATGTTGTAAGCATCATATGACCCGATGGCATACCAATTTGACCGTGATAACTTCCTCCTAAATTATATATATTGCAGTTCTTTGCACCAGCTGGACGAACCATTACTGGATGTAGTGCTGGAACTTGGCGTGAAAATGATATAAATATTTCAGTAATAAAAATACTGGTAATAATTGGCACGTATTGCAGTTCTCTTGTTTGCAAATATAACCAAATTGGCGTACATATAAGTGGCACTACAGTAAGGGAAACTGCATCCCAAAATAAAGACATTGTCTTTTATAATATGTTCACATCTTGTATTTAAATAGATTATGTTAATGTTAATTAACTTTTCTAAAAATGTATTCATTACAAATTTTATTATGGGTAATTGCAGCACTTAATTTAGGAATACCGATACCTAATTTTGATGATGCTTCAGTAAGAGATTCATATATATTTATTATAGCCCCTGTTTCAGGATTGATTTGATGTACTTTTTGGCGATTACCATGGTTAATTCGTTTACCAATAGCTTCGGTTTTTCCCCCAATCAATGCTACTCCATAAAATCCAAAACGAATCCTATCACCATCATGTATAAGTGCTCCAAAAAATTCTTTTTGAAAATAGGCATTTATAGCACGTTTATCTTTTAATTGTAATTTATTATATGTTGAATCTGTACCTTCTTTATATTCCATCCATACTGCAAAAATTGTTTTTGATGATACGCGTCCAGTAACAATCGCTTTAAAATTATCATGAATAAATTTTTCAATTTCTGAAGGTTTTTCTGATAATTGAATTGGTATAACTGGAATTATTGAAATACCTACAAAGGCGATTGCATTACACTTAGTTACTTCATCATATATATACCCTTTTTTAAAACCAGCATTATATAAATGTGCGCTTAACTGTTCTTTAAAATCAGCTTTTGTTGCTCTAGCCCACAGTCTATATTTTGAATTAATTTCTATCCATGATGTTTTAACTTCTGAATCTTCAATTATACAACATTCTTCAATAAATTTATTAAAATTAAGTGGATCATTTGAAATTACGGCTTTAGTTTCAATACGGTCTTCTTTAGAGTCTTTATTTTCATTTATAGGTACATTATTATTTATATTATTTATATTATTTATATTATTACTATTATTACTATTATTAGTATTATTATCATTTATCAATTCATCAAGTGTTGACGGTAAGCTTTCTCCATCTAATGTAAGTTGAAGTTCTTCAATAGTTTTACGAATTATATCAAAATCAATATGAAACCAATCGTGGCGTTCATTATGAATATAATTGCGTAATTTATGGTGAATTGCTTTTTCCAAAACATTTTTATTATTACATTGTTTTGTATAAATAATTCTACAATTATTTTTAGATGAATTATGAGAATAATAAGCATATTCTCTCGTATTTAAATTTTCTGTAGAACCAACTTTATAAATATTTTTTTTAGTGAAATCTTTAACAATATACACATGATCTCCCAAAGTATATTTGCGATGAGGGCGTTTATTTTCAAGAAGTTTTATTTTATCATTGGCAGTCTTTAATTGGCTTTGTGTTTCAGTAAGTATTTCATTTAAATGTTTGAATAAAATATTTTCCATTTTGATATAATATTTACGAATACGATGAGCATTCTCAGTATTTGCTTTCATACAAAAGTCTTTGAATGCATTTGGTGTCATCATAATGACATCTTTATTATGACCACCGTGTGATCGTTTTTGTTTAGAATCTTGCTGCTCTGTCTGGAGGAGCAAGTTTGTAATTTTATAATCAATATTTTCAGTGCAATATTTATCAATAATTCTTTTAGCATTACTTTTACGTGTAAAGCCAATTAATGGTACTATTTTTTCAAAATCAATGACATAGTCTTTGTCTTGATCATAATTCAAATAACTTCTAAAATTGTTTAGAAATATTTGTTGTTCTCCTGTGGAAAATTCTGCAGATAATTTCTCATAAATGTCCATTTTGTCGCTTCTAATACTTATAAAGGTTATATTCCTTAAGTAGTTTTAAAGGGATGGCATAAATGGCCAATTTAAATCCTCGCAAATGTTCTTAAAGATCTGGTCTTGTACCCAGAGTTTTTCCCTACTTTTGAGTAGCGGGAAGAATCGTAAATATTCGTGTCTGTTCAATATTTGAAAAAATTTGAATAAAACATACGAGTATGATAAGAAGTTCTTCCGTTCTTTTGGGCAATGCTTGAGAAAAGGACCCTGTATTTCCTTGAACATACTGCATAATTTCTCTTCAAGCTCAGGTGAGAAGTGAGGTGTTGGAACACCATTAATTCGATTAATTATGTAATTGATATGTTCGTAGTATTTATTTATTCTAAGACGCTTCATAATCTCGCGCATTTTAGTATATGTAATTTTTCGCGTGTCCTGTATTTTTTCTTTTCGTATTTCCTTAAGAATATTTTCAAAAATTTCTTCAGGAATATCCGTACTTTCCTTGCCCTGTACTTGACTACACCATTCGCGAAAATGATTAATACGTTTGTAGCTATAATGTGATGCTTCCTTATTTGGTTGTCGTATAAGAGGTCTATTCTGTTCAATGAGCAACAACTCTTGGTATCCGCAATCTGAACAAACCATTGCCCCATCTTGATGAATACATGTTAATTGTAAATGACATCTGGGACAAATACCAAGTGCATCATGATTTTTTGCTTTTACATGAGTAAAATCTATTTGTGAAAGATATTCATCAACTAATCCTGCTTTATCTATAATTTTTTCAGGTATTAATTGATTTATAGTAGGTTCTATATTTGATGATGTACCGATATTTTGTGCAGAAAGCGTTCCTCCACATCCACCTAAACGCAATGCATCTAAAATAGTTAGTGAAGCCGGAGGAGGCATTTTTTTCCGTCCTTTTGTAGGTGGTGGAGGTCGTTGTTGTATTGGTAAGTTAGATGAAGGTTCTTTTTGAGAATTTTGTTGTTCAATAAGATCATAATATTTAAATAAAATATCCCCAGTATTTTCAAAATATTCAATTTCATCATCTGATGATTGTATTTTAGCTAATTTTTTCTCAAGACTTTGTTTTAATTCACGTAACATAATATTACTTGACCACAAAAGATTATATTCTGAACATTCTGTATTATCAGCAATTTTAAAAGTTTTAATACTTGCTTCTAACATTTTAAGGTCTTTAATAATTGAGCTATGTTTTGTTCGAAGTGTTTTCATATTTATTTGATTTTCTTGAAGATTTGAAATCATTGATTGATGAAAAGCATCCAAAGTTGATACATCTTTTGCAGTATCATGGAGTGCTATTCGTTTTTTCGAAGTTTTCTCTTTAAACATCTACTATATGTTTTCAAGAGTGTAAATTTCTTAAGTAGAGGAATAAATCCGGGCCATTTTATGCGTATTTTTTGCATTTTTAAATTTTTTTTCTCCGTATAATATACAAACATCTACTATGGGAGGAGGTCTTCTTCAACTCGTTGCTTACGGCGCCCAAGATATCTACCTGACTGGAAACCCCCAAATCACCTTCTTCAAAGTTGTGTACCGTCGCCACACTAACTTCGCTATGGAAGCTATTGAAAACGTCTTCAACGGCACTCCAGGCTTCGGTAAACGCGTAACCTGCCAAATCAGCCGCAATGGTGATCTCATTCACCGCATGTACATCCAAGTTAAACTGCCTAACCTTGTTGGTCAATCTAAATGGGTTGATTACATCGGTCAACGCCTCCTCCTCGATGTTGAAATCGAAATTGGTGGTCAACGCATTGACAAACATTACTCTTACTGGCTGTACATCTGGAATGAACTTGCTCTTCCAGTTGGTAAACAACCCGCATACAAGAAAATGGTTGGCGCTCAACCCAACTACGGTACCTTCGGCCCAGCAGCTGGTCAAACAGGTTACTTCGGTAACATACTTGGTTCAGGTGGTTCATTAGCATACAATGCATCTGCATCTACCACTCAAGGCCAAGGTCTTGCTGCTCAATTCATGGGTCTCGATGTCTTAGGCCAAAATTACCTCTACGGCTATTCCAATTTAATAGGTAGTAATGTATCTGGCTTAGTCACAGGGTCTGGTGGTAACGCTGGTAACTCCGTTGAAAACGTTTTCGTTCCTCTTGAATTCTGGTTCAACCGTAATGTAGGCCTTGCTCTTCCTCTCATTGCTCTCCAATACCACGAAGTCAAGATCAACATTGACTTTGAAACCCTTGCTAACTGTCTTATGTACAGTAACTCTGCCAACCCTGGTTTCGGTACTAATGGCTCCGTTGCAGGTGAAATCTATCAAGCATCTATCTGGGTAGATTACATTTACCTCGACACTGATGAACGCCGCCGTTTCGCTCAACTCTCCCATGAATACCTCATTGAACAATTACAATGGACCGGTGATGAAACCATCACTTACAGCACCAACAACACTACCTCCTACCGCTACAAGATGAACTTCAATCACCCTACCAAAGAAGTCATCTGGGCATTCCAACGTGACTGTGTTACTACCCTCACCAACTCCAACAACTGGATCAATTTCGCATCTGAAGGTCCAGTCAATCCAATTCCCGACATGTACACTTACAACTGGGGTAATCTCAACACTATCGATGAAACCCAAGGTACTAACATCCAACTTAACGGTCAAGATCGCTTCTACATGCGCGAAGGCACATACTTCAACCTTGTTCAACCATACCAACATCACGAAAATACTGGCGGCAACCCCGGTATCAATGTTTACTCTTTCGCACTCAAACCAGAAGAACATCAACCATCTGGCACCCTCAACTTCTCTCGCATTGATACCGCATACCTTAACCTCAAACTTGCCCCTATGTACACCCCCCCTGGCCAAAGCCCCACCGGCAAGATTAAAGTATTCGCAGTTAACTACAATGTTCTCCGTATCATGTCCGGCATGGGCGGTCTCGCTTACAGTAACTGATCTAAATATTTGTTTTCAAAACATATGCAAAACCTACTTAAAAATAAATTGTTTTTATATAATAAAACTATTCAAATAGTTTATTGAATCATGTCAGCTGATCTTCAAAAGCAACGCTGTAGTAATTGTTTAACAATAATTTGTCGTTGTATCAAATAATAATGTTCTTCATTTTCTAAAATATTCAAAAAATTTCTTGAATATTAAATTACAAAAAAATAAAGTGCTCCAGGTGAGGATCGAACTCACGACTTCTGGTACATAAGACCAACACTCTAACCAGCTGAGTTACTGGAGCAAAATTATGCAAAATTGCACATATACATTATATGTTAAATCCTTATATCATTTTTCATTTTATTTTCAATATGTAAGTGAATAATATATTCGTCTAAAGTCATTTGTATATATTCAATATAACCCTTATCATTCATTTTAGGAATTGATATATAACTTATCAATGTCATTTTTTAGTATATATATATAATATACATTATCTTTTAAATATATATATTATGTAGAATGCCACAAAAAATTAATAAACACACCCGTAAAGGAGGCGATTTTACAAATGATGCATACGATGCATCCGCTTCATTTGGAAGAATAATGTCATACTTTCAACTTTTTGGTGGTATACTTTTTAGTATTATATTTATTGGTATTGGAATTTATATGATACATCAACCTGCACTTACTGGAACTGCTGAAGGTAAAATAACTGATACATTATGCCAAGGGTCTTCTTGTACTGGAACACTTCAATATACTGGTCTTGATAAAGCAAATCATATTGTAAGTATACCAGGAAACTATACAAAAGATCAAATTGTTGCAATCCATTATAATCCAACAAATCCAAGTCAAGTAACAACTGGAAATATGTCGAATAAAACTGCTGGTATCATATTTTTAATTATTGGTATATTTGTATTAATTGGGTCATTTGTATGGTTTTATATTATTCAAAAGTATAAAATTGCCGCTGCTGCAACAGGTGCAGTAGATGCATTTAATATTGGGACAAATATAATTTAAATAAAAAATGATTTTTAAAAATAAATAACATTGCAATCATTTAAATATGGCATCTTTTTCATTATTTTTACCTTTTCAAAAAATATCTTTGATAAAAAAACCTGCAATTAAAAATGTATATTCTAAAATAGTTGCATGTCAAGATAATAAAGACAATCAACACAATAGTGATAAGTCAATGACAAATTTTATTCACATTCCATCACTTATTTCAAAGCAATCAATTATATATTATAAAAATTCAATCTATGATAAAATTTACTCTTTAAATATTCAAGTTACTGAACCAATGTATCGTGTTATATTATATGATAATGGATTAAATTGTATACTGAAACCTGAACGCTTAATAAGTTTAGCAATCCCATCAATTAAACGTTCACGTGCATTAAAAATTATTGACAATGCACGTAGATATACAAACACTGTTATAGTAACAGTTCCATTAAATGAAGCTATTATTTATCTAAAACAACTACAAATGTTCAGTTTTACAATAACTCTCACAGAAGCTTAATTATTTTTCTTACGAATTGTAAGCTGAGGAGCATTTGGACGTTTACGAATTACTTGTGGGTCATAATCATCTTCTACATCTTCTTCTATTTCAACTCCCATTGCACGGCGCTCATCTTCCATTTCTTGAAGACGCCATAATTCAGGAGAGCATAGTTTATAATTAATATTTGTATCTGCTTTCCACCAAAAAACTTGGTCTTCTAATTTATTTGATTGTGATTTTTTGTCTATCACTAAACACTCGTAATTTTCTGTACAAGCATTCATTGTTTGATTAAATACATCAAAACTCGGGAACATGCCAGCATACTGGTGGTAAATTTTTTCTCGATCTTTAATCATATTATTACGCATAATAAATACATAATCAACATTTGCGCGGAGAGATGGTGGAATACCAAGAGGATACTGCATAGTTATCAGCAAAAAGACTTTATAATGGCGACCATTCATAAAAATATATCGAATATTTTTATCATTGACCCATTGTTTACTATCATATAAACAATCATCTAATATTAAAAAAGCACGTGGATCTAAATCAGTGCGTCCATATTGTTTTTTCTCATCATTTGCTTGATTTACAATAGTTTCTTGTCTTTTCATAAATTTTTCAATAATTGCTGAATCAAATTCATCATATATTAACATTTTTGGAATAACTCTCTCAAACGCATGATTTGCACTTTCAGTACCAGAAATCACAACACCAACTGGTATTGTTGTATGATATTTTAAAGCGCAAAAAAGAGCAGTAGATTTACCAGTATTACGTGCTCCTAAAAATATAACAACACTATCATCACGTAATTTAGTTATATCAAATTTACGTAGTTCTAATTTCATAAGCCTTCTGTTACATATATATAAATTAATTCTATTAAAATATACGTGTAATACTAATCTAAAATGGTGGTGGACCTATATCAACTTCTTCATTAATTTTTTGTATCATTGATTTTTCAAAATCTAAAAGATTGCGAAATTTTGTTTCACCATCAATTTGTATTTGGTCTAAACCAATATTAAAATATACAACAATACAACTTGTTAAAATCAATATAAATAAATATGTACGAAATTTATTTCCGGTTTTATTAACTTTTGAATCATCTGTAGATTTTTTATAAATTGCCATTTGATAAATAACATAGAGTATAATAGATATTATTAAGATATAGAGCACTTGAATGTATCGAAGGTGTATCATAACTTCTTTAATTATAAGGTTACTTTTCGTTATTCATTAGAAAAACGCATCACGTTTTTTTAATGATGAAGAATTTTGTTTTGGTTGAATACGATTGCGGATACTAATAGGTTTAATTTGTAATGGTTGAATCAATTGTATTGGTTGTTCAATATTATCTTCACCAACTGATTCTTCTTTGAAAGACATTTCTAAATTTTTAATATTATTTTCTAATGTTTTTTCTAATTCTTCCAAGGTATCAATTTCTATATTCTGTTCTTCAATTGTTTCTATAGATTCATTTGTTTGAAGTGGTTCAATAACTTCGACAGGTTCATAAACTTCAACAGCTGTCTCATTATCATCATTTGTATTGTCCTCTTGTTCAATATCTTCTTTATTTTCATTTTCTTCATTATCATCTTCGGTTTTATCATTATTTTCATCTTCATCATCTTCATCATTATTTTCGTTTTTTTCATCATCTTCATCATCTTCATTGTCTTCATTCTTTTTATCTTCTTCATCATCTTCATTGTCTTCATTCTCTTCATCTTCTTCATCCTCTTTATCCTCTTCATCCTCTTCATCATCTTCATTATCTTCATCCTCTTCATCATCTTCATTATCTTCATCCTCCTCTTCATCCTCTTCATCATCTTTATTATCTTCATCCTCTTCTTCATCATCATTTTCATCTTCATTATCTTCATCCTCTTCTTCATCATCATTTTCATCTTCATTATCTTCATCCTCTTCTTCATCATCATTTTCATCGTCTTCATCCTCTTCATCATCATCATCCTCATCTTCATCATCATCCTCATCTTCATCATCATCATTATTTTCATCTACTTTTTCTTGAATTGTAATTTCTTCATCAGATTCTTGATCAATATTTGTTAAACTGTTATCTTTAATATATTTGAAAAGTATATCTAAAGGAATATATGTTCGTACAACAGTATTCATTGATTTATGTATAATAGTTTCAATTTGTGAAATATTATGTTGTTTTTCTACACTGCGCACATTATGATACATTAAATATGTTTGTTTCCATATTGCGCGTGCAGTTGTAACTAAACACATGTGTATAAAGTTTTCAGCAGATGGAATATAAAATTTCATTTTAGGTATTTCTAATGATGAATCTTCAGTTTTAATAATAATTTTTATTTGATTTACAATGATTGCTTTGATTAATTCTCCAATGTAAGAAATACCAGTTTTTTTGACAATATTCACATAAAATAAATTTTTTTCTTGTTTTGTCCATTCAGGTATATGTGTTAAACACTCTTGATATTGCTTTAAAAGTTTTGCATTCGAATCATTCATCGATAATTGTTTGCGAGTTTCATCATATATTTTTTGAAATTCAACAAGTAAAGGTTCTGTTAATATATCATTTAAATGTGATACAAGATCTTTTTTATTTTCAAGAAGTAAATTTAATTCAGCCATATTAATATATATATATGTTTCGTTTTTTAAAATTTATCCGCACTTATTTATATTTGAAAATAATATAAAAATAACATTAAATTTATTTATAAAACAATGGGATTTATTGGTAAATTATAAGGGTTTGTTGATAAAGACGCTAAAGTTGATGGATCAAGACGGTCTTTATTACCATTAAGATAATCGAATTGTTTTGTAACTGCACATTCAGGTATTTCTTTAGCAGTTGCTTGCCATACTTTTGTTTGATTTGGTACTTCACGAGGTGCAAGGTCATCTTTAATAAGACGTTTTGTTTCTTGAATAAATTTAGTTGGTTCCAGACTTGAGAATTCACCGGCACCATTTGGTGTATATCCAGCTGCTTGATTGAGAACATCGCGCGTAGCATCAATTCTTGCATTAAGTTCTGCTTCTTCAGATTTAGGACGAAAGTCAGTTTTACTTCCAGCAATACCTTCATACTCAACAGATGAATACTGTTTAATATTTTGTTTCAAATCAATATCAGTTACATTATATGAACCTGCATGTAAATGTGCTGAATTACCTCCCATAAAACCTAATGTACTGCCTGATTCTGGAGTAGTATTGCGAACTGTTGTACGTGCAACTGATTCAGTATTATATACTGTTACAGTATATTTATGTGCAGCAATATTGCGGCTGAAATCTTCATCTTTTGTTGTTTCACGTACAGTCGTTTTTGCATCATCAGGATTTTGAAGAGTTATTTTATTTTTACCCTTTAAATTTGTAATAGTTGTATCTGGAGTAGTTGTTTCACGAATTGTTGTACGCATCATATGATTTACTGGGTCATATGTTGTAGCTTTTGATGGTATTTGTGCGTGCATATTACCATATTCTCTGCCAGAATCCACCAAATATTCATGTCTTGAACGTCTAAATAAATCTAATATAGGAGCCACTATAGCTTTTACAGTACTTGTTAAATTATTTACTATAGTTTTAGGACCAGTTATTTCGCGAGTATTTTCAAAAACCATTATAGAATCTTTTTTGAAACCATCTTTATCACCAACACCTGGTTCACTTGTATTATTATGTGCATTACCTTCATATTCAATATGACTTTCAACACGTGCAGTAGGTTTCACTTCTTGAATTGGACGTAATGTGTCTTTGCGAATTGCACCAGTTGTTGTAAGATACATATCTTCGGTTTGTTCATAAAATTTATCAGGTCTATTTTTACCAACTTCACCAATATGTGAAGCATCCACTGATACACCTATCTGACTTTTAGGTGGAGCTTGTGGAGGTAAATCATATACTACACGAGGTTTTGTTGCAACACGTAATTCATCGACAGTTTTTGGTTTAACTGCATTAAGTGAATATGCTTGTTGAAAACCACCAGATGGTTCTGCTGTAAATCCTTTTCCAAGACCTTTTCCAACATGAATTTTTTCTATTGGAAAATCATTATTACGATTTCTTGGAATTTGAGTTCTATCTTGTAAAAAATCAGTTGTATTTGGCATTCCGTTAACATATGAAAATCCAGCCGTTGGTTCGAAAAAAGTAGGGACTTCCGTTTTTCTTTGAATTGCAATACCTCGCCCAGTAGCTTTTTGCAAACGATGAGACCCTCTATCTAAACTATCAAATTGTTCGACTTCTTTCATTCCAATAAATTTTTGCATATTATTATGTTTAAAATCTTTGTTATCAATTACATTACCACTTAGTGATTCAAATGAACTAGTATTCATTGCTTCATTAAAATTTGGATCAGCAAATTGATCTGCATATGCTGGACGAGGAACAACACCTGATTCAAGTGGATTTTGACTTTTATTCCACATACGGCTCCCACGTGATAGTTCTTCCATATCTGTATTTACAAGTATATCACTTCGATACATATTACGATAAGATGGTTTTTCATTGGGATTTATAGGTGAAATTTTTTCGGATTCATATAATTGATCATGACCTTTAGATAAATTGTATCCAAGTCCTGTTAGAGCTGCACTTGCATATAGATCCATAGGTCCTCTATGAATACTGGATAAAAAATACATTGCGAACAGACACATCGCCTGTCATATTTAAAGTTGGTGAACATTTTTGCATGTGTCATATGGAACAAAGTCTGGAGCAGATAATTTATTAACACGTAAACTACAGTCAGGAGGTGGTACCCAATGTGGCATAGTATCTTCATTATCATCATCTGGGTCTATTGAATTTGGATAAAATGTAGCTTGATCAAGAGGAACTTCAAAGCATGGTTTATGATTATCTTTTGCAATAATACGATAGCTTGTATTCCATTCAAATGGAACAATTGCTTTATCTTGTGGATTATAACATAACCATTCCCAACGATTCCATCCTGTTGAATGAAGAGTACAAGGAGGATTTGATAAGCGAGTATCTTCTGTTGGTGGTAAACATGCACGTACAGCTGTATTACCTGGCGCAGCACATGCACCCGATTTAGAATATTTACCGGGCATATAAAGATCGTTGCTGCATTTTGTGCTTTTATAATTTAAACCTTCTAATTCACTTCCATCATCAATTGCTGAACCTGGTGGACAGGCAGTTGGTCCAAACTTTTGATAGCGCATATATGGATCTGCTGGGATATCACGCGTACAATCATTCCCACAATCATTTGCTGGTCTTCCAAGCATATACATTCCAGGGCCTGTTGTTTGACGTAATTTTTCTTCGTATGAACAAGAATCTGTACGAAGTGATGATGATGCCATGAATCACTTGTTCCTTACATTAATACAGGAAAAAAACTTACATACATTTTGGTGGATTAAATGGTGGTGGTAAAGGAACGCTCTTATAGGCAATCATTTGATTTGTTTGTAAATGTTTTAATCTTGTATCTATTGGTGCTGTTTTATCATTTGTAATATTATCTCCCGGATTTACTGGTTTATATTGTGTACCTGCACAATGTGTAAGATAACGAGTTTGTCCACGTAAATCACTTTCAAGATCAACCATATTTCCTTGAATATGTGATACCGCGGTTCCTCCAACTAATCCAAGGCGATGACGTGATTTTTCTTTATGTTCATAGCGAAATGGACTCAATACATATGATAATATACTGACATTTTCTTTTAAATTTCGTTTATATGTGCAATGATCATAGATTGGGTGATTAAAACTCATCACTAACTATCTTCTATTATAAAGTACTAAAAAAAACAGTACATTTAACAATTAATGTAAGAAGGCAGCTTTTTGTTGAGCACTTGCAACATTACCACCACGGTCGGTGTTTAAATTTCCGCATTGTTGTAAAAATTCTTGACGACGTATAAAATCACGGGTTGGATCACCACCACGTGTCCAAGATTCTACACAATGTTTTGGATTTTGAACTTCTTTTACACAATCAAGAAGAGGTACTGGATGTTTTATTTCAAGTTCTGTAATAGAACGTTTACAAGAGAATAAATAACCATCAAATCCACTTGTACCAGTACCTTGAATAATTGGCATTTCTTGATCTGGATTTACAACACCTTTGCGAAGATTTGGGCATCCTTGGAATATACGGCTAAATAATTGAATATGGCAACGGTCACGTGTTAATTGTTTTGGATCATTACGTAATTCAGAATATTTATCAATAACACACCCATCAGCTAAACCTCTTCCTGCACGTCCACGTAAATTAACATGATCATATGAAAATGTAGGGAAACGTGCATGTTCACCATCGCAATCTATTGGAAGATATTGATAGGTTTCATAACCAAAAATACCTTCATTACGAATATCACGGGCTTCTTGTGCACAATCGTCACTACAAACATTTTTAGCTGTATTAAATAAAGAATCACCGGAAATACTTGCCATATGGTTCTCTCTACTACATTCGAAAGAAGATAAAAATAAATCATATATTTTAGTTTATTTACCACTACTATTATTATGTCCACCACCGCCACGAACACCAAATGCTGCCCGATTAGCCCAACATTGATCACCATTTCCTTGTTTGCAAGATGGTCCCCGATTATATAACCAATTTGCAAATCCTGCTCGGTCATTTGGAATTGTTGTAGATGGTAAAGTATAAAATTGACGTTGAGATGATTGATTATTGAATATATCATTTACATCTTGAAAAACTTTTGCATTAAAATGATCATTCATGGTATTTTTAATTTTATCATTTGTAACATCACATGCACCGGGTTTTTCAGGATTGAATGTTAAATCTGCAATAGAAGGATTCATAAATGGATTTTCAGTTGTTACACGTGTACAAACCTTATTATCAACAATATCTATTTCACGCTTTTTCATTTCAGTTTCAATTATATTTTTTTTTTTGGTTTCAAATGTATACATTGCAATAGAAATGAAGCCAGCAATAATTGGGAACATTAAATATCGTGTATTTTTACGAATAATTGTCATTAATACTCCAAAATATAGAAAGAATCTTACAATAGCATTTATTCTGTCTTCAATTGTCATTTGTGCTAATGGAATAATAACGAAATAATTTTTTTCTGTAATAAACTTTGGCAAATCATAATACCATATAGTTCTGGTATTATCACTCATTCTCCTCTATATGAGTTTGAACATTTTCTTTTGATGATTTTAATTGTTGCTTCTTTTTTTCAAGTTTACTACGTAATTGTTTCGCTTTAATATTTCTTGCCATTGAAGAACTATCTACACGTGTTTGTGTCTTACGAGGATTATTCCCTACAGGGGGAGGTATTGGCATAGTACCCATACCTCCAAGTGCACTCATCATTTCTTGTAAATTACCTAAGCCTCCGCCCATTCCACCTGGCGCTCCGCCAATACCTCCAGTCATTTTTTGTAATTGTTCAAACATTGCCCCTATACCAGCCATACCTCCTCCCTCGCCTTCACCACTAGATGTCCCTGGAATAACATTATTTAATTGTGATGAAAATGCCATTGCATCTTGTAATAGGGTTTCTTGTTTAATTTCTCCAGATGCAAGTTTAGAAATCATCTTTTGGCTTACTGAACTTAATAGTTTAGTTAATCCACCATTTGGATTACCAAGTGATTTAAATATATCTTCCTCTTTTTGAATTGATGATTGAAATTCTTCTAAATTAATATCATTCATAATTTCTTTAGCTAATTTACCTAATGATGTTTCTTCAAGTTGTTTAAATGATGTTTCTACACTTGAAGTCATCGCAACATTATGAGATTCTTGTAAAATCTTTAAAAGTGTTCGAGTATTAGAATCTTCTACAAGAACAAGTATTTTTTCACATACTGAAGCATCTTTATTTTTAATATTTTTAATATATTCAACTATATGTTGGAATTGATTGTCATTAATATCTTGGGAAAAGAGAAAGAATATAGCTACATTATAATATAAAATATCCTTTTCTTTGACTAATGAATAAATATCTTTTAATAAAATATCTTCATATAATTCGCATTGTTGTATTTCTTTATTTTCAATCCATGCTGCAAGGTCTTTATATTCATTCACTGAATTAAACAAATTTTCACGAGCAACAGCACATGTATTATTTATAAATTTATCAATATATAAATCTGATGAAGTATCATAACTTGCATAATGTGTTTTAATTGCTTTTAATATTTTATAATAATCTGTTTCTGGATCTTTAGTTTCTTTAGTATGTTTGATTTCACGGGCAATATCTTTAATCTTCTTTAAAAATGAAAAATAATATTGGTTGAAAATCTGGGTGCGAATAGTCATGAATAATATCCTCTTTATTTATTCTCCTTAAGTACAAATTTATTTGATAATAAAATAAGTATCTTAAAATATTTCCACATAATCTCTTTATTTTCATCATTCATTGTGTTCCAAGCAAGTTTTACTTTAGATATTAAAGCGTTATATTCTTTATTATATGAAACAATTTCAACATAATCATGATTAAGGAAAAAACTATCATCACGTTCAAGTAATTGCTTACCATATTTATTTACCACTGATTCATTAAAACGAGTGATTATATATCTATTATCTAATGCAATCGTTGTTTGAATTGCAGCTTTATATATTTTTAAATCTTGATCATTTGGAAATATACGAATTATATCATCAACAAATTCATTAAATGTTGTGTTAAATTTATGAATATAGTCCATTTAGCGGGTTGTATTTGGAGGTAATAGTTGCGATGTGTTTAAATGGTTTTGTTCTAAATCTAAAGCTCGTTTTGAACGATATTCATCTAAATTAAATTCCATTTTTTTAGGACGAGTTTCAATGCTATAACCATTATTATCATCCGCTTTAAGTTTATCCATATCTGATGGATCTAATGATGCCCAACCATATGTTCTATCATCAAGCCCAAAATTAGTAACTGAATCATCTGCTTCTATCATTGAAAAACTATCCGAAAATCCAGATGAACCTCCTGTAAATGTAAATGCAGCTGGTTCATTTACAGTTGTTGAAGGAATATTTGTGTTATTTTGTTGTCCTGGATTTATTCCATTACTATTTTGTTGTGGTGAATTTTTTAATTTTAATTCTTGTAAATTCATAAGTTTCCCGGTTCTTGGTAATAATAAGTAATCAAAAACATCTTTACCAAATAATATATGATTTTCTGGTAATAAAATTAATGCTGGAACTGAATGAATTTGTGGTATATTTTTACCAACTGCACGTAATACATCGATTGATACAAATTTAACATATTCAGTTGCATTATATCTTTTAATAGTTTCTATTAATATTTTTGAATGTGGACAACTATCGCTATAAAATAGTATCATATCTGTTTGTTTCTTTGATTTTCAATTTATCTATTCAAACGCAATAATATATAAAGTCATATAAAAAAATGATTCAAATATTAAATATTGATACTATAAGATAATAATGTCTAAAATATTCCGTAATGCACAATATATTCCAAATGATCCTGCAAAGCGTTTTACTTTTGAAGCATATGATGTTGATATAAGTATTTTAAATGCTTTTCGAAGAATTATAATTACTGATATTCCCGTAATTGGCTTTGATGGAGAAGATACGCCTTCGTTAGAAATTATTGAAAATACTGGCCCGTTACATAATGAATATTTATTGCAGCGATTCGGTTGTATACCAATTCATTTAAATGAAGATGATATTGATACATATGAAACAGATGATTATTTATTTGAATTACAAGTTAAAAATGATACAAGTTCAATGCTTAATGTTACAACACATAACTTTGTTGTAACAAAAAAAGATAAACAACTTACACATAAAGAATTAATTGAATTATTCCCAAATGATTCACTAAGTAAAGAACCAATCCTTATTACACGACTTCGTTCAAATGAAAAAGTCCATATTAAAGGAAAAGCAGTTCGCAGAACTGGGAGAGACCATGGAGGATTTGTACCTGCACTAGCGTCATTTAGATATATGGAAGATCCCGCAATTGCCGTTCAATCATTAAATGTTCTCTCGCGAGAACGTGCATATATTAAAAATAATTATGGTGATGCAACTGCAGTTTTATTTGAAATTGAAAGTTTTTCATCACTTACACCAAAATATCTTATTTTAAAAGCTATTGAAATTCTTATGAATAAATTACATATGACAATGCAAGAAATATATAATCCAGAAAGTAAAAAAATTCATTTTTCGATAAACGAGAAAAGTGGAGAGTTTCTTTTTAATGATGAAGACGATACATTAGGAAATTATTTACAGTCAATGATGCATACGCATTATATTCGTAACGAAAAACCAAGTGCTCAAAATCGAAAATTAATATATGTTGGATACTACTGTCCACATCCGTTGGAAAAAACAATGGTTTTGCGTATAACATTTGCTCATAATGAAGATGAAGATGATAAACGCGAGATAAAAGAGATTGAATATATGGATGTACTAAAAGAACATTGTGCAAGAAGTTTAACACAATTACAAGAATTACAAAACGCGTGGCTTGAACAATTTAAAGCTAAAGAATAAATATTCTTGTAGAACTTCAGGGTAATGGAGAGTGAAGAAACAAATACTTCAACATCTTCATCAACAATTACTGAATATATATATGAAGATGAAATACTTCCAGAAATTGAAATTCGTGAAACCGTTTCTATTGATTCTTTTTTAAACGATAATCCTCGTTTTGTAGCACTAAATAAAGAAAGTATTTATACATATTTGACGCAATTTTTTAATACATCAAAATCACTCGGTATTTTAGATTTACACACACATATTATAAATGATAGTTCAATATCACTTGATACAAATATTTTTGTACATGTAGACGGTGTTCGAAAAAATTTAGAAGATATTTCAAAATGGTTCGATGCATATAAAGAAGCACAAAAAGCACCTACTTTTAAATTAAAAGAACTTTTAATTGCTAAGTTAATATATCCTTTTGATAAAAATAGAGCAACTACAACTGCAATTGATAAGCAATGTATATTAGATGAACCATATAATATTGTCTTAGATGTTAAAGAAAAAGGCTCACTTATAGATATTTCAAAAGTATTAGAGCATGACTCTATTGAATTTCCAATTTTAGGTGTATACTGGAAAATATACAAACAAACGCCATACACATATATATATGAATCAAATGTGCTATTTACGCCATTTAAATATATAGAATGGAATATAAATCGCCCATGTACTGATTTAAATAAATGGATACAAAAATATGTTCAACCAAAATTTATAGATTCTTTAAATTTTATACAATCAATTGATTCTTTACGTAATTATGCAATTTGTTTATATCATAATGGTTTTGATATATATAATTTATCAATACTTCAAAATAAATTATTAGAAAAACATTTACAAAAATTATTAGAAGACACTGATAAAGATTTTAAAGATACTAAGAATCAAAAATATCCTAAAATAGAACTTACATTTCCAATTCTTTCATTTATAGAAACTATGAGTAAATATTTTGATTTACATACACATCAACAAGAAGATAAATTATATAAATTTCAATCACTTATTGGCTCATATATAGCATCGCTTCCTAATTTTCAAAATGATAGTCAATTTGTTGAACCATATACATTATTTATGCAAGTCATTCAAGCTACAAGAACTCTTGAAGAAATTCAAAGCGATATTAGTCAACTGCGTATTCGTGATAATTATAAAAAAGCTGATTCATTATTAAAAGAAATTTCTGCTTCAAAAACATTTGTTGTTCTTAAAGATAGTATTGAATTATATAAAAAAATAACACAATCAATAATTGATGATAAACAATATTCTTTTATAACTTTGTATAATGATATGAATGATTTTAAAATAGGTAATGATACTTCTAAATATGATGGGAAACCAAAAATGTTTCAAGATACAGTATATCAAGAAAATCAATATGAAGAATATGTATCATTTGATGAGGAAGAATCAACACCTGAAGAAGACGGAATTGATGGAATTCCAGATACATATGGTGATGATTTTCCAGCATTATCAGAATTACATAATGGAATAAAAGATGTTTTATTATTTATTTTACCATATATAATTAAAATTAAAGAATCAAGTGGACTTCCATGGGATATAAATTCATGGATACGTATATATAGTTCTGAAACACAATTAAAAAGTCGTGCAGATGCTATTCGTGAAGTAATACCAGAGATTAATTCTGCTATTTTACAACGTATATGTGGGAATTCATTAGATATATCTATGCAAATAATAAATGATTTAAATACGATTGATCTTGGAAATAAACTTCGCTCTATTTATCCAAAAATTTATACAGATTGGCAAAATTCATGTAAAAATGCATTTTATGATGGAATTACAATGTATATATTAGATTCATTTGAATCATCGGTTAATGGTACATTAGACTTTTCAATATTTAATGGAATGATTGCATTTGCAGATATCTGGTCACCATATGGATATCCATTAGATGAAAAGAAAAGTACTGTAGGTATACTATTTTATATTTGTAATGTAGCTACAATACATTTTCCATTTACAGAAACACCAGTACAGCACACAGTAATTGAAGAAAAAACACTAACACTTGCAACAACAAAATATATTTTACGTTTACAAAAATTACAACAAATATGGAATACTAAAAAAACAACTCTAAAGCAAGATAATGCAACTCAAGCAAAAGAAGCATTAATTGATGTAACAAAACGATTACTTGCAAAAGAAAAGGTAAATTTTATGTCTACATATGTAAAAGCATATTATTATCTGCCAACATTTATACCTAAAAAAGACCTTATTGCATTTAAAAAACAACCAGTATGGGCTCAAGGATGTTGCTTGTCTAGTCTTGATAAAAATTATACCGCAGACAATGATTGGAAGCAACATATTAAACCTCTTTGGAATATGAAGAATAAATTAGCAGAAGATAGATGGCTTACAAATAAAAGAGATGATTTAACATTATTTACTTCTAAAATAAAACAACAAAAAACTAAAACTAATTCAAAGCCAAACCTTAAACTTCCAACTGAATATTTTAAAGCAGAATCAATTAATAATATGTATGTTAAACAACAATGTTTAATAGAGTTACCTTCTTCTAATGTTAAAATATCATTTGATGCAAATGATATTTGGATTCAAAAAACACACTATGATATAGTAGATAAAAATGCAAGAGATGGTGCATTTCAACTTGCATCACAATGTATTAAATTAGCATATCGTAGTTCTGCAAAGAGTGATAAAATATTAAAAGTTTTAGCAGATCTTATACAATTAAGTGATATTAATCATATTTTATTAAGGCTTTTTCAAAATATAAATAATAAATTAGAGACTTTTAAAAACACATCGAATGAATATAAAATACTTGAAAGCACGATGAGTATATTGCATATTATGAAAGATATCATAACAACTTTTACAAAGGCAAGTGGTAATGAATATATTGAATGTGTTTATAAATCTCGTTATATTTTAGCAAGAGCAATATGCCTTCCAGGAATAATTGAAAATAATAAACTTACAAAACCAGATAATGTAACAGCATCTTTTTATGAAAATATTTTACAAGAAAATTATAACATTGTGATACGATGGACTACATCAAATACAATGCTTACACAAGAAGAAATTCAAACATACATTACAAAAATGCGTGAAGAACAAAAGAAAATAACATTAAATAAACTTGATACACTTAATGTTGATGATATTCAACTAATGAAAGATATGAAACGTATAGGTTTAATGAAAGTATTTGAAACACAAGAAAAAGAAGGAGGTGAAGCTACAGATGGAAATACTCAAACACCAAATGAAGACCAAGATGGTGAATCAGAATGGTTACAAGAAACAACAGACCCAGAAGTTAATGACGATGATACGTTATCATCAATATTATAATTATGACGCGGATATTGGATTTGTTATTAAATATAATACTTCTAATGATTTTTTCTTTGGCATAATTTTAGTAATTTGTGTTACAGTATTTATATTCATTGTTGCAAAAATCTCTGCAAGTTTTTTAGATGGTATTATATCTACTATCTTTATTTGTTCATTAATTGTAAGGTTTTGTAATTTAATTCCAGCTTGTGATGGTGAAATTGAAGAATAAGTATTTATTATACTATTATTTTTGTTTGATTTATTTATATAATTTTTAATATTCTCTTGGTCTTTTAATATATTACCATTTGAATCGTATGATAATATTCCAGCATATTTTTTCTCTATTTTAGTATTATCATTAACATCTAATTCTTCAATATCATAATTACTCAATGGTACTATTGGAAATAATAAAAACATATCTTCTGGAACATCACCAATAAGTTCTGACTCAATAATATAAAATTTCCAATTTTTATAATTAGTTTTAGGTAAAGATTTATTATATTTAAAATAAAAAGACTCGCCTGATGGGCCTGGACCAGGCGAAGAAGATCCCATTGAAGGACCTATTGAAGGTGATAAAAAACTATCCATCGAAGGAGATACAAGTGTAGACTCATGCGAAGGACCCATGGAAGGCGAAGGACCCATGGAAGGCGAAGGACCCATAGAAGGCGAAGGACCCATAGAAGGCGATGAATTATCATAATTTTTTAATAACTCAGGATTATATGTATTATTTGATACAACTACATGTATACCAATATGTTTTGCATTATATTTCGACTCTCTATATAATAATAATTCAACTTTTAATAAATATGTATAATACTCACTGTTATGTGTCTTATAATTTTTAAAAATATCATGAATAATTTGGATTTTCTTTGTATATTTTGGGTCTTCTTTAAGTGTAAAATTAGTCGTATTTAAAAGTGTATCTTGAAGATATTGAATAAATGCATTATATCCTTCTTCAACATTTTTAGTTGATTTATTTGCTTCAATAATACTACTCCATTTAGTTTGTGCAAAATACCTATCAAGTACTTCTGAATAAGGTAAACGAAATGTTTTATTAAATGCATCAAAATATAAATTATTTTCAAGTTCATAATAATATACATTATCATATTTTGAAATTATATTTCTTGGAATACTATTAATTGGATGGCGATTCCATGGTTTAGAGTCAGGATTTGATAATAAAATATCCCCATTTTGTGGAATATATGGATATACATATTTTGATATAATACGCTTCATTTTTGTTGCATCATATAAATCACTTTGTAATCCACTAACAATAATCGAATCATCATTTATAATATTATCATACTCTGATGCATATTGAAAATTTGGTAATTCAAGTTTATTCTTTGCTGAAGATGGCGATGATACTGGTCCGGATACTGGTGAAGATGTTGGCGCAGATACTGGGGCAGATGTCGGTTTCCTTTTAATTTTACGAGATTTATCTTTATTATATAAATTCAAATTTAATAAATCACCATTTTTAATAAATTCTGATCCAGAACTTGGTTGAATATCATTTTTAAATAGTATTGTCGGTTCACTTGAAGATACTATTGGTTGTGAAGTAATTTCTGAAGAATTGCCACTATTATTTGCAAAATTATTATTCGATTTAGTACTTGTTTCTGGGTTCGATATATTTTTTGTTAATGCAGTATATGTATCTTTAAAATCACTATTTATAAAGCGTTCTTTTTTATAATTCAAAATATATCTAATCATTATTATACATGTTATAATTATACATAATGAAAATAATACTTTATTAAATAATTTTTTCATAAATCTTCTTCTACATCAATGATATACTTGTTTTTAAGCCAGCTTTTTGACGAGCTTCTGTATCATTTACAAAGGCATAATCTTTTGTTATTTCACAGCAATCACGGTTATCAACACCACGACCACAACCATAACAAAATGGAGGGAACCGTCCACTATCAAAATATTTACGTGGCGATGCTTGTAACACACCAATTGGCATTTCGCATAGGCCATTTTCTAAACATCCACCACGTGAGTTCTCATAATTTTTATTTTTTTTATAAAATGGACAATCTTCATTTTTTTGACATTCTTTGTCCCATTTTATTTGCTGAATAGGTTTTCCATATATATCATTTGGTGATTCACATTCTGCTTTAGATTCTGTATATGGATTTCCATAACATCTGTATCCTGCTTCTAAAGATTCAGGGTCTAATTTTAAACGAGTAATAAAAGTTTCTTTTATATTAGAAGATTTGTTTACTAATTTCATTGTCATTTTTGGTAATATAGTTACATCATCACTTTGTGGTATTAATAACAAACTCGCTTTATTATAAGTAAATATACTACTTAATTTAATATCATTTGGAATAATGTATGGATAAAATAATTTAACTCGTGAAAAATCTAAATTATCAAATCCAAGTACACTAATTCTTTGTTTTTGAATATAATTAAATAAATCACTATCAATAATTACATATGTAATCAATATATCAATAGTATTAAGTTTAATTGCAGATAATAGGTTTTTAGCACTTGAATTACTTAATTGTTTTAATCTTATTGTTGATACGTTCATACGATATGACTGAATAATTGCTTGTATAAAATAATATTCTGATGAATTAAAATATCCAATAGTTTTATTTTCAAAATTATAAACGACATCAATATTCTTTTTTTTATTTGGATCTGAAATACCTATAAAATATCCCGAAGGTATTTGAATACTATTATATTCCGGGTTCAAAGGAAAATAAGTATCTTTTTCAATAGGATCACATAATATAAGAGCGTTAACATTATTTTTAGCGCCCCTCTTTATAAATTTATTCCATGTAATATTATTATATTCTTTAGTTATCCATTTTGGATGTGAAATTATCCATTTGTTAAAATTTTGAGGTGACGAAGTTATTACACTCGCATTATCATAAGACATTGTTTTAAAATGTTCATTGTCACGGGTGATTATAATATAATATATAAATATAGAAATTATACAAATAAATAATAAATTTTGTAAGTTAAATTCTTTTAGCATTTCCTTATATTTATAAACTAAATATTTTCTCAAATCGTTATAGTGTACTCATTAAGTACTAAATATATTCTTAGAATGCTAAATATACCCAGATGGCTATTTGCGATTCTAATTTATATTGTGATTCTCTACTTTATTTTAAAATTAAAACCAGCAATAATGTTTGATATATATGGAAATCCAAAAGATTTTGGTCTTGGAATAACTGATGGGAAATCAGTGGTAGCTCCTGTTTTTGTATTTCCAATTATAGCGTTATTATCATATTTTGTAGCATGTATCATACAATTTATACTATAATATGTAATATATGATATAAAGCTGTGATACATAGTATAAGAAAGTTTATGAATGTTTATTGGAAATAATCATAATTATTCAAAATTACTTTTATGGATTAATAAAAATCAAGAAACCGAAGAAAAATTGCATTATAAACATATATGTATTGTCATTGGTAATATTGGAATTGGAAAAACACATGGTATTCAAAAAGCATTAGCTGAAACAAATAAAACTGTTTATAAAATTAATGATTTAGAATGTACAAATAGCAAAGATTTTCGTGATTTATTAAATAAAATAACTGCATCTAATGTTATATCACAATTTGATAATTTACATATTAATGAAAAAATAATATGGATTGATGATTTTGATTCATTTATAATATTTGATAGAACATTTTTACATACATTACAAAATATATTAGATGACCAAAGTACTCCTGCTATTAAAATAATAATTTCAACAACTTCCGCAGATATTAAACATTATACAAAATTTTATTCGTTTGGAACAATTATACAATTAAAAACACCTGAAGTTGGCGATATTATATCATTCGCAAGAAAAGCATATCCTAAACTTGGTGTTAAAAATATAACTTCAGTAGCAGAATCCGTTAATGGAAATATTTCAAATGCAATACAAATGTTGCAATTACAACAAAATACTTCAGGAAAAAAACCGAAAAAACCTACTACACAAGAAATAACCGATTCTATAAATATTTCATCAATGGTAAAATTTTATCAACTTGTTGATTTATTTGATACAAATTATACTGTGAATATTGGAAGATATTTATTTAATATTGATCCATGGTTACATCCACTACGTTTTCATGAAAATATTTTAAAAGAATTACCAAAACGAAGTGTAACATATGATAAAAAAGAAGCTATTTATATTGATATTTTGGAACTTTATTGTGAATGGGATCAATTAATGTCTTATTCGAAAATAAATGATTCAAATGAAATAAATATTCCTATTGAAATCGCTGCATATATTCCAACTATGTTAAAAAAACTCCCTAAGAAAAAAACTGCAGTTTCTTCAATGGATGAATTTACACGTATGTTTAATTATTTATCTTTAAAGAAAAAAAATGCAGTAGCGTTATATACAACCGAGTTCCCATGGATACATATAGGAAGTTATTGTAAACATTTTTATGATGATAAAAATAAAAAAAAACCTAAGCAAAAAACTTTTCTATGCGATGTATAAGTGAAATTACTCAATGGCATCTTTGTTTTCAAGTTCTGCACCTGTTGACTCAACTTCTCAATTGAATACACCTGAAAATCGTAAAGTACTCACATTTATGGTACTTGGTATTGCAATCGCATTTGTAGTTGCATATGTTCTTTATTGGGTAATTAATAAAACAATTAGTCAACAACAATCCTATCTTATCCCTGAATCAAGAATTCCATTAGATGTTCGCAGTGTAAATCCTGTACATTTCTCCGGTAAAAATATCCCTGCATCAGGAAATGGATACAGAGCCAGTATATCATTTTGGATTTTTGTAAATGATATTCAAGTAAACACTGGTACAATAAGACATGTTCTTCATCGCGGACAAGAAACCGATGTTATTGGTACAAGTAATCCATATATATATCTGGATCCCAATACTAATCAAATGTACGTAACATATGCTGCAACAACTTCAACAAATACTTTCACAAGTACAGTTAACGGTGTTAAATATAATTATACTAATACAAGTCAAGCACCTTCTGTTCAACAAGTTGGTGGAACAGTACCATTAAATTCTAATAATATTGTTACTGGAGGAAATCCAACAAATGCAGAAATTGCATTTATGAATGCAGTTCGAGGTATCGATATTCCATATATTCCATTACAACGTTGGGTACATGTAGCAATTGTAGTTAACGAAGACGCTGTATTAGGTGGTTCTATTTCTGCATATGTTGATGCAGAATTAGTTAATAGCAAAACAACAACCACTACACAAATTGCATCATTACTCAATAATGCAACACCTGGTCAACAATTAACTACACAACCAGTATTCAATATTACTGATGTTAACTTAGATTACCCCGGAGATGTATGGCTAGGTGGAGCAGTAGGTTCACCAATAGGGCCTGGTTTTTCAGGAATGTTATCAATGATATCATTCTACAATTATGATTTAAATGCTAATGATATATATCAAATCTATAAAAAAGGCCCAGTTGATAACTTTTTATCAAAACTCGGATTACCCGCATATGGTATCCAATCCCCAATATATAAAATTGGCGAATAAATAAATATACTTATTTCTTTTTCTTGCATTCATATAGAGTTTCGTTATAATGAATCAATACATTCAAGTTGTTTTAGCAATATTAATTGTAATAATTTTATTTATTGTAGCAATGATGGTATATGATAAAGAAAAATTAGATGCTCTTCGTTCAAGTGGACAAATAAATAAGAAAGTTCCAATTTTTTCTGGTATACTTGATTTTTCCACAGCAAACAATATATCATTTAATACAATTGACCCAAATCAACCTAACTATGTTAATTTAGGACCATCTATTAATCAAGTACAAGGTGCAGCGTATACCTACAATTTTTGGTTATATTTAGATAATTCCGGAAAAAATGGCAATGCTAAATTATTTGGTAATTCTACCGATGCTACCAATTTTAATCAACTTTTTCCAGATAATGGTTTAACTGCACCAATTATTGGAAACACGAATCAAGATACAAATGGTGATGATGCTCCATATATTCTCTTTTTACGTGGAAGTAATAAAGTACTTGAATATAAAAATTTATGTTCTCCTAAAAATAATACTACTGATGTAACAAGTGTAAATTCCCAAAATGTTGGAACATATAAACAAGATGTTCTTATTAAATCTCCACTTGTAAAATTAGAACATAATGGTGAAGCACTAACAATTGAATTTAATACTTTAAATTCACCAGATGGTGTTAAAGTGGGATCACCTAATACTTGTCAACAAGGTGGTGAACCATCTACTGATTGGTATACAGTAAATCAATATAAAGTTGGACTTAAAAATATAAATTCAAATAAAGCATTAACTCAAAAATGGTTTATGATTAGTGTTGTACTTCAAGATACACTCCCTTCTGATCCATTACCATTACGTAATAAGATACATTGTCAATTATACGTCAATGGTGTTATTGAATTAGATAAATATATAGTTGGTAAACTAAATGATGCAACAAATACTTCAGCATCTCCATTACGTATGAATCAAGGTAATATTTATATTAATCCAACACTTTACAGTAATATTGGTAACAATCCATATAATTCCAAAACCTCTGCAACACAAGTAACAAAATCAACTACTTCACTTGCAGCAAACACATTTTTAATGGCCGACTTAACTTATTTCAATTATTCATTACAATCAAGGGATATTGTAGCATTATTTAACTCGCGTTTCAATACTAACCCGGCAATTGTAAGCTCAACACAAACACAAAAACAATTAGCAGATTTAACTAAAAATGTTGGAACAACAAGTGGTCTTGGTGTTGGACTTATATCTCCATTAAATTAAGTCCTCTTTTAAATCGTACTTCACACATACCATTTTTTTTACCTTTATATAATTGACATATATGTGGATATTTATCAACTAATTTTTTTGATGATTCAATTGAATTCGCAATTCTTATTGAATATGATGTATTTGTTTGCATACCTCCAAGTGTTTTATAATATTTAGTAGATAATGTTATATGATTATATCGTATGACACCTTTATCATGTAATGCATATAAAATAGAACGTTCCATATCTTCTTTTTCATCCATTGTAATTTGAAATGCACATCGTGTATTAATAATCCCCCAGAATGTTCCAACACAGAATCGAGGGTCATATGTAATCTCTAGTAAATCTTTCATAAAAAATCCATTTTTAACAGGATATATTCCAAATAAATTTTTTTTATGTTCTATCATCTTATTATATGCATCAGTTGTAAAATGATAGAATACACTTGCTGGCATATTTTTTAATTTCCAATGAGCGCCTTTCATTGTATCAGGTACATTTACATCTTCATAAAGTGTCCAGAAATTATCTATATCATCATCCATACATAATAAAGCTTCGCCATCTTTAAAAAATCCGGTAATGAAATTGCGCATATTTTTTAAACCAATTGGACCATCAATAATTGTTAGCTTTGTATATTCTTTGAGTGATTTTTCATAATCTTGTTTTTGATTTGTAGCTACAAATATATATATATTTTCTTGAGGAATATTCATTTTAAAACATAATGCAAGACTATGTGTTATTAGATATTCATTTCGAGAATATGATGGAATAACTACTTTCCAAGGCCATATTGAATAATCCATATAAATAGATATAAAGTTAATCAATTTTATACAATATCAGTAGGGGACACTTCTTATAATAAAATGCCAGGTGGATTAATGCAATTGTTAACAGTTGGTGCTCAAGATCAGTATTTAACAATTTCACCAGAGAAATCATATTTTAAACAAGTCTATAAACGACCAACCAACTTCTCAATGCAAAGTGTACAAAATACTTTTATAAGTACACCTTCATTGAATAGCAGTTCACGTGTTCAGTATACATGTAAAATTCCACGTGTAGGTGATTTATTAAAAGATGTTATTTTAACTTTACGTCTTCCAAAAATATATATACCTTATACAAATGTAGTTAAAATTATCAATGGTGTACCAGTTGGACAACCACAATTTCGCTGGATTCCAAAAATAGGTAATTATATGCTTTATTCATATTCACTTATTGGTGATACACAATTATTAGATCAAAAATGGGGAGAATACGATGATATTGAAGAAGATTTATCTGGAACAAGTGATAAACGTGGTACATATGAGAGAATGATTGGGGTAACACCACATGTTTCAAATGCCCAATATAAAAAAACAATGAGAATCAATAATAATACAATAACTTATGTTGAAACGAATTATTCACCGAACAATACTACTCCAGCAATTCCAGGCAGAAGATTACATATTCCATTAAATTTCTGGTTTTCTAAATCACCAGATATGTCACTTCCATTAGTTGCATTACAATATCAAGTTATGAATATAAACATAGAATTTCGTATGCTCGAAGAATTATTTCAATTATATGATCCAATAAATAATATTTATATTAGTCCAGGAAAGTATCGTTCAATATATGGTGGTAATTGGTCGATCAGTGATTATTTAGTATATGGTGGTGGTGGTAAAACTATTATAGATGTAGATCCATATTTAGAATGTAATTATATATTTTTAGATACACCAGAACGTACATATATAGCTACAAATAGTTTTGATTGTCTTGTTGAAAATATATATAGAAATGAAACAAGTGGTATAACAAATATTTATACAATAGATTTAGCAATTGCGAATCCTATAAAAGAATTTATATGGATTACTCGTAGATCAGATATTTTTAATTATAATGATTGGGCTAATTATACTGCAACAATACCTGAAGACACTACACAACCTATACTATCAACTGCTAAAATATTATGGAATGGTATTGACAGATTTGATATTAAATATGGACATTATTTTAATCTAATAGAACCTTACAGATATCATACATCAAGTCCTCGCGAAGGTATATATGTATATAGTTTTGCATTAACACCAGAAAGTATTCAACCGAGCGGATCTTACAATGCTTCAACCATTAATAAAACTCAATTATTTCTTACTGTGAATAAATTTTCACCAACTACTATTCCATATATGAATAGTATAGATAATACAGAATATACTGTAATTGTATATACAGTATATTATAATATATTTAGAGTAATGTCAGGTACTGGATCTATGGTTTTTGCAAGTTAAATTCTCCTTAAAATATAATGGCTACCATAAATACAACAACATTACTTTTAATTTTACTTGTTTCTTGGGTACTATATTCATTATTGCAATCATATAATAATATTGTAAAAGAACTAAGAGAAATACGAGTGAAGTGTGTATTACCAAATAATAATTCTACAAGTAATGGACCAGCTAATAACTATAATGTTGTAAATTATCCAATGAAAAATATTAGTTCAACACTTGTTTCTGGCTTAAGTCAATTTTTGTAAAATGAATTAATCATTTATTTAAGGTTTTATTATATATAGTATGTACGCAAATGCCAACAATAAAGAAAAAAGGCAAAAAAAATGTAGAAGCAGAAGCAGAAGCAGAAGTAGAAAAAACTACATTAGTAACAACTGTACTTCCAGAACCTGTAGTTTTGAAATTATCTATTTCAAATGCACGTATGGATGAACTTATGCATACTGAAAATATGCAAAGTATATTAAAATATAATCCAAATATTACTGAACCAATACCATATACACCTGAAGACAATTATTTATCATTACAAGAAGAAGCAATCAAAGAAGCTACTATTGAACATAAAAATACGAAGACAAATACTTCAGAAGAATTTCTACAAACAATAAGTGAACAATCTATAAAAACACAACACGATACAAACTGTTTTTGGTGTTGCCATCCAATAATTGACATTGAATATGGCATGCCTATACGATACGATGTATTTAATCAAACATTTACAACATATGGCTCTTTTTGTTCATTACAATGTGCAGCAGCTCATAATTATTCAGTAAATATGGGTTGCGATAGAGCATGGGAAATTCATAGCTGGATACAATTAATTGGTAAAAAATACGGTTTTAAAGGTCCAATACGTCCAGCACCATCACGTTTTTTACTGAAAATGTTTAATGGTCCAATGACAATTGAAGAATTTAGAAAAGTTCATCTAAATATTGTACAATCTTATGTATTAAATATTCCACCTTTTATACATCTTCCCTCACAAGTAGAATGTATAAACACCTCATTTTTAGATAAAGATGGTCCATTACGTAATGAAGTAACTGAACTTAAAACAGTTAAAAAAAGAGGACTTTTACAAAAAAGTGATCTTGAACAAAAAATGAATCTTGCGTTTAATGAAAGTACTTAAAGCATTTAAGGAAATCTAGTGTTATTTCTTTGAACATTTCCATAATCGTAAAATGGCAATGAATAATCAACCAACAAAATATAGGGTTTCTACAATTACTTGTAATGCATCAATTACAACAACAATTGATCTTCATAAATTATTCGATCACATTACATTGTGTGAAGATAAGGGGTTTATTTGGATACAGGAAGGAACTAAAAAGAGAGGTGTATATCCTACTAAAAAGAAAAAACCTTCAAATCAAAAAGAAAAAAAATGCTTCGATAATCAGGTAACTGTTATTTATAAATATGATGAATATTATCCAAATATTAAGATATTTAGAAATGGAAATATTCAAATGACAGGTATTCGTACAGTTGAAAATGGTAAAGATATCGTTAATATTATTACAAATGAACTTAAGACAATTGCAGTTGATAAATGTCCTTCCATAATTGATACTGATAAAGTTGATACAATTACAAATAAAGATTTTATTATTCGCATGATTAATACTGATTTCGGTGTATCGTTTAAAATTCGCAGAAAGAATCTTCATCAATTACTTATTTCACCAAAATATGGAAACAAGTGTAGTTTTCAGCCTCTAACATATCCTGGTGTAAAACTGCAATATTTTTTTAATATTGCAAATGATAAAAAAAATGGAATTTGTTATTGTACAAAACCGTGTTTCGGTAAAGGATCTGGAGATGGAGATGGCAATTGTAAAAAAGTTACAGTTGCCATTTTTGATAGTGGAAAAATTTTAATTACTGGAGCGAATTCATTTCTACAAATTAATCAAGCATATGATTTTATTTGCAGTGTTATTATGGATAATCAAGATGATTTAAAGAAATCATTTGGAGTTTAATTAGTTTTTTCTACAATAAATATTTCCATAAATATCACCTAATGGACCATAATGAGGATATGTTACGTGATTATTTCCCTCACGATTATATGTAATAGGTAATTTTTCAGCATTTGGTGGAGGATTTGCACTTAATAAATTTTGTTCTAATTCATTTGGTTCAGGAACAACTGGGAAATTACCCCAAAGACCCCTTGCAGGGGTTCCAGTATATAAACCTCCATTGACTTTTCTTGGTGGAGGAGGAAGGGGATATTGCCAATCAATATAACTATAACTTAACGACATAGCTTCTTATATTTAAGGATTAAAATATTCTTTTTAAACATTAGATATAATTATAAAGAATGAATGAATTAAATGATAAAAAAATAATAGACACAGAAGTTGTTGAGGATGAATCTGCAGAAGAAAAATCATACGAAGACAAAGAAGTCGATAAAGAATCTATAAAAGAGGATGAACCTGTAAATGAAGATTTAACTGAAATATTTACCTTAATTGAAAATTCAGACCATTGGAAAGAAGAAGATATACGTAGAACAATTGAAAAAATTCATAAAAATGGATTAACACCGAATCATCGCGAATTTTTAAATAAGCCTCTTTTTCCAAAATTTATAGAAAGATATCCATTTTTATTTAAAATGTCATGTGAAGATGCGATTGACTATGTAACATTGAATTATATGATGAATATGCGTCGTAAAGTATTAGATGAATCTGTTGATGTTGAAAAAGCTTCAAAAGCGGTCGGTAAAAAGTTTTTTAATGAATATGTTGCGCCCGCAGTTAAACATATTAAACCAACTATTAAAAAAGAAACAAATGATGAGTAGAAATGTTAAAATTTGAAATTTATTATTATTTTTGTAACATATATAAGGCTATAGTACGTATTATTATTTAAACAACATATATTATTATTTAAAACTTTTCGAATATGGATATCGATGGTGGTATGGAAGTTTCAGAAATTCCTCCTCAAAATTTATATGACTTACTAAAAGAAGTCGACAAAAATAAGTCTCATCATAAATCTGATGGGAATATGGCAAATGCGTTGATTTATACAATCCGTAAATATAAATATTGGCCTGCCCTGCAAGTAAAGAAATTCTTTGGCAATAATGATTTGGTTCTTCTTCACAATACTTATAAGCGGACGGATGTTGAGCATTTCCAAGAGCTCTATGATGAATGTCGAAGTGTAGTTCTCAATTTGAATGCTCCAATTGGTGATAATGTTGTTGTTACATTTTCATCTAAGATTCCTGAACGTATTTCGGAATGTCAATATGAAAATCTAAAACAACCTGGTGATGTATGTGAGGAAAGTTATGAAGGAACTGTTGTTCATTTCTATTATTATGAAAACAAGTGGCATATCGGCACATCTACATGTCCAACAATTGATTCTTCACGCTTTTCTCATCCAACAAAAACACACGGAAATATGCTTGATGAAATAATTGCTAAAATATATGAGCTTCAACTTCCAACCGATAAATCTTCTTCACAGATGAATCGCAAAGTATTCACAGATGTACTTGACCCATCTCGTGCATATGCATTTATTATGGTACATTATCAAAACTCGAATAGTATGGATTATACACCTCTATTTGGAGATGAATATATGAAATTAATTCATATCACAACACGTTCACGTGGAACACTTCAAAATGATGATATTTCTGATCGCCCATTTGCAAGCATTGGCATTGACTATGCTCAAAAATTTGAAAATCCTGAAAAAGCAATTGAATATATTCGCACTGCAGAATGCACATATGGAATCGTCGTCGATTCACTTGATGGAAAACGTTATAAGGTATCAACTGAAAAAATTATTAAGCATGAGGAAAATAACATTGGAAATTCAAATGTATGGCAAAATATGGTAGCTGTCTATATTCAAAATAAGCAGCATTATAAGATTACAGATTACCAGAAAGAATTCTGTCCTGATCTTATTATTCCTAAAAATTGTCACAACCAAGAAATGGCTCCAACGTATCTTATTCATACAGTTATTTCATCTATGAGAGATATGCTAATGGATGCATACATTCAAACCACAACGTATAACATCAAAACAAAACGCTATTGGATTAATAAAGAAGCCGATAAAAGTTTTCCAGCAATTATTCGATTTCATATGGCACAACTGCGTGATATTCAAATTACAACCCATACACATGGATTGATTAGTCCACGTGCAATTTATCATTATATTTGCCATCACCAACCGCTTAAAAATTTGCGCCTTCTAATTAAATTCTTCGCAACAGTATGGATTCCTCATCGCACAACCTCATATACAATGGGACGCACTGGTGAATGCTTTACTATTCTTAGCAAACTTCTTGAAAATTAAAATAATTAAAAATTTAAAAAAAGCCATTTTGGCATTTATTTTTGTAATTTAATCTATAAAGAATAAAATAATAGTCTATATAGGTAAGTAAGTAAATTAAAATAATATATGTTCTTTCGTCAACAAACATCTCAATTTTCCGCTTCTGGAAATACTAATTTATCAACACAAGATTTAAATACACGTGATAATTTTACAACAACACTTGGATATAATGCAGGAAAAGAAATAGCAGATAATTTCAACATTATAATTGGCTACAATGCTACAACCTTTACAAAAAAAATACGACATACACAAGCAATTGGTTATCAGGCAGGATATCATACATCAAATAATTATTATAATTTACTTATGGGAAGTTACGCTGGAAAGAATATAAATGGTAACAATAATATTTTATTAGGATATCGTTCAGGTGTAACATTGTATAATGCAAAACATAACATTATACTTACTGGTGATGGTGATACTGTATTAGCGGGTATATCAAAAATTACTAATAGTATAGTTATTGGAAGAGATATTCAAGGTGTTGAAAATATAACTAATGGATTATTTATTGGTAGTAATATAATATATGCTGGGTCTGACAGTACATTATCATTTTGCGATATTAATATTGCAAATACATTTTATGCTTGTACTACAAAAACAAAAAAACAAATATATTTAGGATTGAATAATGAACAAATATTAATTGGTAAAACGAGTAATGTAGATGATGCTAATAGCTCTATATTAGTAATTGGAGGAACATTAACTACAGATACAATTGCAACGACTAATTTAGGTGTAAGTGGAGCTTTTAATGTGACTGGTTCATTCAACATATCTGGAACATTAAATACTTCAAATTTAAATGTACCTGGTAATTCTTTTATATATTCAGATACAATTGCAAAAGGACCATTTTTAACTCCAAGTTTATCTACTGCAAGTATAATTTCAGCATGGTTAAGTCGTGTAACATCAAATATATATACTACAACTCCATCATTTTGGAGTAGCTCTAGTACTATTAATTCATTACAATATACGTCTATAAGTGTACTACCTCAAGTAGACTCTTATAAACCATTTAATGGTTCAAGTCCATCATATAGTTCAGGAATTAATTTACCAGATGGACGTGTTGTATGTATACCGTCAAGTGTTAAAAATATTGGAATATTTAATCCATATACAAATATATTTTCAACATTTAATAATAATACTATTGGATCTGTAAATTCAATAAATAATGAATATTCAAGTGGGACTCTAATTTCGAATGGATCTGTAGTATTTACACCATATAATGCTACAAATGTTGGTATATTTATTGCATCTTCAAATTATTTTATAAAAAATACAAGTGTATTAAATAATGCATCATTTACTGCAAATTCGGCGGCTTATAAAGGTTCTGTGTTATTACCTGATAGAAATGTTTTGTTTGTACCATATTCAAATTCTGCAATAGCAATATATAATACAAGTCTTAATGGAATGAGTAATATTGGTGTTTCTGTATCAGGAAGGTCCCCCCCATATTATAGTGGTGCAGTTCTTATTCCTGATGGAAGAGTTATTCTTGTACCATTTAGTTCAGGTAATATTGGTATTTTTAATTCATCATATACATATGCAACAAGTAAAATATCTATATCTGGAACAAATCAATTTTCAGGTGGTGTTCTTTTAGGTGACGGACGTATTTTATTTGTACCCTATGATTCAAAAACAATTGGAATATATACACCTTCAATAGATACATATACTACATTATCAATAACAAGTGTTATAGGAAGTGCAACAACAGGAGGTTATTTTTCAGGAGGAGTTTTACTTCCTGATGGAAGGGTTATCTTAGTTCCATATAATTCACAATATGCTGCATTAGTTGATGTTAAAAATAATACTATTGTTGTAGCTATCTCAGGACAAATATCATCATTAACAAATGCAAGAAGTTATGTAGGTGGAACACTTTTACCAGATGGGCGAGTAGTTTTTATACCATATAATTCTATAACATTTGGAATTATACTAGGGAATAATATTCCTCCACCACAAAAAGAACTCTGTTTACATCCATTTTTTAATAAATTTTAATTTGTAATTTTTTTAAAGATTACCCAACGATTTAAGAAACTAAATTGTTTTTGAACTGTATCATTTTCAAGTCCAAGAACTGCTTTTTCAAGATGTGAAAATTTAGCAGATGGAAGATCACGATTTATACCTCCAAGAACTGTATTAAATGTTTCTCCAAACATGCCAGTATCTTCAACTTCAAGATTATAATTTTTAGCTTTTGCAACAAGTGTTGGAAAATGAACAAGATATTCAGGAATCATTTTATTGATATTTTCAAGAAAAACATCAACTGGTTTACCATAGTAATTATTTTCTTCAAAATTTTGAAATCTTTTAATAATTGCCCAGACAGGAACACTGCCATTTAATTTACGACCTTCTGCAATTCCAGAAGGTGTATTTTTTAATAAATCATGAACACGTTCGCCATCCATAAATGTTGTTATAAAATTACCCCCAATTTTTAAGTTGTGTGCAACATTGTGGAAAAAACCATCAAGTTTATCTTCTGTTTCAAAGAAATAATGAATTGCAAACATACATGAAACAAGTGAAAATCCACGAGATGCGCGACCAACATAATCACGCATATAGTGAGGAATTTGACGACTTGTAGCAGAAGAATTAGAATAAAGTATTTGTAACATATCTTTTGATTCTTTATCATCGCCAGCTGCTTCTCCATTTTCAAACTTTTTTGCACAATCACCTATCAAGAAGATAGTTTTAGGATATATAACATTTTCTACTCCATCTACAGTAATTTTTAGTGCATGTCGTTGTTTAATCATACGAGCATACGCACCTTCACGAGGATTTGTAATATTATCACGTGAAATATCAACACCCATTATAAATTTATATCCTCCATCACGCCATCGTGGTAAATCACCAGCCATGCCACAAGCTATCTCAAGAAGTGAATCGCGACGACTTACTGGAATACGTTCATAAAGCATTTTTTTTATACCTTGATTGTGAAAATCAAGCATATATACTGATAACATGTGTTGACGTGGGATATCACGAGCATAATATACATCATCAATACCTAGAAGACGTTCTTCAAGTGATAAAGAAATATCATTTTCAACAATTTTATCAACACCGGTAATCATTTCTCGCTCAACTGGTAAATGAATTGTACGCCATACACTTTGTGCAACTACTAAATCATTGGCAGTTTTTGAAAGTTTACCAGTTTGTTTGAAAATACGTGTCTTATCTTCACGAACACGAAGAGGAACCCAACGTTTCATAACAACTTTATCTTTTGCTTCAGGAGTATATGCAAACTCAACAATTGATTTATTATCTATAACAGAACCATCTTCACAAACTGCTTGATTTCGTTCATTTAAATATACATGCGCAATTTCTACACCTTTTTCATAATATGTAAATGGTGCAAATAATTTTGCTTTATATGTTTCTTTCATAGAACGCGCACGTTCTGCAAATTCACGGTCATGACGTAAACGAATACCATCCATTGGTGTAATTGGTTCCCATTGATTTGAATTATATCCAGTATATAATTTAAATTCTTTATACTTTTGTTTTGTAATTATATCAATACCATTATTACCTTCTTCAACTAAAAAATCTATTGTATTTTGGTCTTTTGGTTTCCATTTTAATACTTTTTCCCATTTAACATTTTCAGTAATTGTTACTGGACGTCCTGGATAATATCCAAAGACTGGAAGATGTGCTGGTGTAAATATTAAACCATCTACATCATATGGTAAATTTCTTGCACCTGATAGCATCTGTTTGCATGTATCTTTCATAAGTGAAGATTCTGCATATATGATATCTTTACTTATAAGATCTATTGATGAATTTTTAGCATCCCAGAAATTCGCATCACATACGAATTTTAATGCCTCATATCTTGAATGCGTAAGTGGCATTGATGTCTTATCACTTAATGCACTAGAACTTCCAGATGCTGCAGCATTTTCACGATATATAAGTGGTAAATTCATAATTGATTTATTATCCATAAAATATATATCAAATGTAGCAAATAAATCTTTTAATTTACCATCTCTACGTTGTCTTGCTAATATATATTCTCCATCAATTATGCTATTATATAATTTTTGTGTTGAAGTTTTTAGTCCAGTTTCAAAAATCTCAAATGAATTATTTATGATATACGCCTCTCCATTTTCAGTTATATATAATAACATACGTTCACCATCTGCTTTATCTGTTACAGTATACCCTTTTAATATACTATTAATTCCATATGTCTCTGGACCAGGTTCAACTAGATTAATTCGTTCAAGTGTAATTGGTTTAGGTGCTAAGAAATGATAAGACGCAGTATTCTGAACATTATCTGTATTCCATCGTGATTTTTCAAGTACTTTTTTAACAAGTGTATTGTATCCTTCTAAAATAATTTGTTGTTGGCTTTTTGAAATTGGAAAGACGCGTTGTGTAATAAGTTGCACCATTGATATACATGTATTCATAACATTTTGAATAGTAGAATGTGATTTAAATATTATTTCAAATTCATATTTAATATTTTGGGTTGATACTCCTGATTCAGTCATTGACTCTGTTGAGTTTTGGCTTTCACGTATAATACCTAATCTATACTCAATATGATTATTTGTACTTACACCATGTTCATATTTAAACAGTTTTGATATACGATAGTGTTTTGAAAGACTAGTCCATTTTGAATCGGTTATACCATAACTATCTATTTTTTGTTCTTCAATAATATGCGAAACTATATGTACAGGTAATTCATCTGGAAGACTTTCAGACAAACGAACAATACGTTTTTTCCATACATGTGGTACTACATTAGGATTTTCACTCAAACAATATGCTGATATATGTGAAATACTTGATACTTCTAATTGTGGTCCACCATCAAAAGATGTAACTGTAAGTATTTCAGGTGTTATAGTTTCTACATATGTATCATTTGAGCGTAATTGTGAAAGAATCGATTCAAACAAAGTTGATGTCCATGATTGTTCTTTTTCAGGTAAAAATGTAAATACCCATTGTATATTTCCATTATTAGGAACTTCTTCGACTAAACTTGAAGTTTGTTCAGAATGAAATTTTAACAAGGGTTCCATTTTTTCTTTTGATACTTGCATTGTATTATTAATAGTATGTTAACTTCTATAAAATAGACTTATTATTTCTTTATATGAACCATCAATAATATAGAAATACAAAAACACACAAGAGACTTTCATTTTTTAAATAGAACAAATGTTCTATTTTCGTAAATAAAATATGTAGCATTTTCTTCTATAATTGGATTTGTATTTTCTTGAATAAATTTAAATGATTTATCAAGAAACCAAGATAAAAAATCAGCAACTACTTTACCCATTTCATTAATTGTACCGTGATTATTTTTTGTAAGCCATGCAAGTAGTATACGGGATTTTTTTGGACCAAACCATTTATTTGGAATACCATTTGAAATAAAATCGGTGAGTTGAGTTCTAAATATTTTTTCGACTTGTTCAAACATTATATATGTATATAATGATGCATGAGGATCGATTTGATAAATTATAAAATGAATAAGACTTTGCTTTCTTTTTTGCTTATCACTTACTTTCTCTTTCATAGGGACTTCTCTTGTAATTACTTTTGGTTGAAGTAATTTTTCATAAGATTTTTGTGTAAATTGAGATGCATATTCATGTTTATATTTCCATAATCCACATCCAGAAGGTAACTTTGCATACAACTCAGGATCCATTATATTATTATGAATATTGATTATAAAAATAATCAAATTTTAAAGTTATTTATTATATATATATTCTTCTAATTTTAAATCATTTTCAATTGTATTCGTTTGAAAACTACCAATTTTTGCATATTTTTTTTTAAGTAATGAAAATTTCATGCTTGATGAAATTTTAGTAGTAGTTTTTTCTTCTGCTACTTCTACACAATTTTCAAGATCATTTTCTTCTGGCATTGGTGTATTTACTAAAGGCTCAATATCATCATCAATTTTTATATCTAGATTTAATATAATATCTGATGATATATTTTCTGGTTTGTCTTTAGAATCTTCACGTAATTTATTATTTAGTACATGACATAATGATTCATATTTTTTAAGTTCAGTTTGCGAACGTTTACAAAATTTAATATAGTGTTCCAATTCTGTAAGCAATTCTTCAGGTATCCAAGTTAAATTAATAAATAATCCATTATTATTACGAGTATATGTACATCCATGTGAGTGTATCATTTTAAATATTTCTTCCATTTCATTTTCACTTATGTTTTCAACAGCATCAACAAAATTTTTACAACGTTCATTATGTGACATTTATTATGTAATTATTAATAGTATAAATGTTTAATATCTTAAATAGATATTCTTATTCTTCATAATATATATCTGCACCATCTCCGCCTTCATCGTCGTAATCATCATCCTCTTCTTCGTCAAATTCTTCATCAACATCTTCAACTTCAATTTCATCTTCATCATCTACCACAACAGTCTTTACCTTATCTTCACCAGATTTGCGAATTGATCCATATTGAGCAGGCATATCATCATCACTTAATTCTTCATCTTTTAGATCATCTTCTTCAATAGAATCATCTTCACTCATATCTCCTTCATCTTCAATTTCACCAAGTGCATCTATTTCATTCACACTATCTACTTTATTTAATTTTTGACGTACACATCGGCCTATAATAGAAATTTTATTATCATTTAACTGAAATCTCTTGCCCATAATCATTACATTTATAATATCACCAATTTCCACACTATCAATATCAATCTCAGATAATATACCAGCTGCTTTTTTTGGAATAATAATATCAAGAATTGAAATTTTTTCATTATTAATAACCATCATTCCTTCAGCAAGAAGCCCTAATGTATTTTTATTTTTAACTTCTGCTTCAACAATAAGACCTTTTGGTGGATTACATACTTCACCTTTGCAAATCATATCAAAATGAATATGTCCATTGAAATGTTGTTTTACAAATTTACCAGAAGAACGTCTTACTATTTCAAGTGATCCAGGTTTAATATATCCATATCGTGTACAAATACCTTCCAATTTTGCTTGAAGTTTATCTTGAATTATGCTATTAAAATCATCTATTAAATCATTTGGTGTAAGTTCAATACTTGTTTTGAAACGAATTGGTAAAAACATCGAATAGTTGTTTTGTTTTATTACTTCTATAAAGATGCGTTCATTTTTTTAAGTAGATTATTAAATTACTCTTTTGGTTTCCATTCCGGATAAAGTAATAATGCGCCTTTTCTAAACATTTCAACTCCCAAAGTAAAACATATAGAACTTTTATTACTATTTTCTGTTTTTTTAATCTTAAATATTTCCAATAATTCATCTATTTCATTCCATTTTTTAGTTGAACATTCTGCACCTTTTCCTTGTTGAGGAGAACCTGCACTTATAATTTTTAATTCATTTCTCAATGGTTCATTCGAGTTTTTCTTATTACGTGGGAAAAGAATACCATGTATTGTTTTTGATGGTTTTTGATATTCATTCCTACCTGATTTAATCTGTCGTATTTCTAATTCTGTGGCATTTCTATATGCTTTTAATTTTGGATCATAAATTATAATTTCTAATTGATTTGTATTAAATATATTTATGTATCCACCATATTTAAATCCTTGTTGATAAATTATTCTGGGTAACTCAGCAGTTTTAATAAGAGCACCTGTTCTTGCGAGATATTCAGAAAATCTATCTATTACAGGAGTTCTTGTTTCAATACATCTTTTTGCAAGATATGGCCAACAATAAGAATCTAAATCAGTATATAGTTTATATGTAGCTACAAAAAAATCTTCAGAAGGATTATTTACTTTAGATAATAATGCTTCAATAGTACATTCTTGAACTTCTTCTTTTGGTTTTAATGCAATATCACTTAATGGTAATTTAATTTCAGTTTTTGTAATATATTCTTTTTCTGGTTCAATAAGAATACCATTAACATATGGATAAATTCTATAGTTGGGTATAATTAGAGATGGGTATAAAACATGTTGTATAGTTGATAATGCAATTGGATTAGATACATTTAATATTTTAATTAACTCATTTAATGGTATATAAGTTGGTTTATTCTTATCTAAATAATTTGTAATTTTTAAAATTAATGTTGGTAATATATTTTGATATACGTCACTTCGTAAACCTGTAGATGATGAGATATCTTCATTTATAGATTGTGAATTTATACATTGTGGCTTATCATCAACTAAATCTCCATATGAATATTGAAGACGTCTACCTTGTGATGTAGTCATTTCAGATATAAATTGAAAAATTTCTTTTGGATAATAATTTATATTTAACATAAGAGAACAGTCAAGGGCAGAATTCCGTATAACTTCTTCTGCTTTTTGCATTTCAAAGAGTTTACGTGCTGAAATTTTATAATCATATATATCTGCAGTATCATTTGTTTTTGTTGAACTTACAGTTGTATGCAAATATACAGTGACATTCCGTTTTTCCAAAGGAAGACCACTGTGTGAGCATGTACGAATTGTTCTTCCAATAACTTGTTCCAAACGATTCATATGATACCATGGATCAAGTACATGTATTTCACGTATATTTTTAAAATTAAGTCCTTCTGCAGCAATAGGTGTCATCAGAACTACTTTTATTTTTTGACCATTAATATTTGTATGACTATTTACTTTATCAAGAATATCATGAAATTTACTGCTTCCCATAACAGATATATCGCCAGATAATATTGCATATGTAGGATTTTGTATACCAGTAAATTTTATTCGTTGAAGAGCACGTATTTCGGGATCTTGCATTTGTTCAGTTGTCATTTGTAATAATGGTTGCACACTTGTTGCAGAAATATATCTTTGAAATCCCATATGTTCTAAAGCAATTGCACATGGTATAATACCAGCCCATACAAACTGTGAATAAATAACTACTATTCCTTCACTTGAACGTATAAAGTCACATATCCGTAATATTTTTGAAGCAATTTTACCAATACGATTTGGTGTTGGCAATAATGCTTTCTCACGTCCAGGAATATACTCAATACTTAATTGGTCTCTTTCGAATCTGCGAAAAAGTTTTTTAAATCCATCTTCTCCATGAGAATTATCTGGATATGTAATATTTGTAAGTTCAAGTAAAACTTGTAAATTTTTAATCTCTTTGCCATCAGCTTTCGTACTTTCATGTAAAATACCTTGTTGATTTATACCAAGAGGTGTTGGTACTAATCCATCACGAATATCTTTTGCCCATGGTTCTGTAATAAGTGGTATATTATTTACTGATGGTGAAAAACGTATAGGAAATGTAAATGGATTGCTTCCTTTAATATAACTAATATATTCATTTGAAAGTTCTTTTAGTAATTCAAATGATTGGGCATCTTGAATTGAATTTACTTTATATAATTTTTTAGTTTGAATATTTTTTAATGTAGTCACATTTGTTCGTTTATCATTTTTAATAAGAAGTGACAAGAGCCAAAAAATTTCATTTGGTTCATTATACATTGGTGTAGCACTTAATAATACGAGTCTGTTATTTTGTCCATTTTCAATAAGTTTTATTAAGGCTTCTGCTGCAGCTTTTTCAGTTTCATTTTGACGTAAATTATGAGCTTCATCAACAATAATTGTTTTATTTTGTAGCGATGCACCATTTTGTTTTTCAACATATTTCACTAATCCTTCATATGTTATAAATTGATAACGAGAATGAATGAGTGCATGAATTCGCTTTTTAATAATTGTACGGTCTTTTGTTCCATGCACTAATCTGCGATATGTATCACTGGTACATTGTGTTTTTAAAGATTCTTCTCCATAATCTAAGTAACGTGTATATGAAAATATTTGTTCTTCAAATGATGCTTGTAATGCAGCAGGTGAAATAACTAATATTCGCGGTGGTTCTTTTTGAGAATGGTCAAGTAATAATGACTCAGCTATGGTAATCGCTGAACAAGTTTTTCCTGATCCCAAACCATGAAAGAGAAGCAAACTTTTATATGGTGAACGACGTGATAAATAATGTTGTACAAAATGTTGATATAAAGTTTTTTCAAATCCAGAACAAGCATTTTTAACATATTCTTCAAATTCTTCTATTGAACGTATTGGTGAAAGAGGTTCTTTATAATATAATTTATATTCTGGTAAATTTGATAATCTTTTACCAAAATTTTCTTCACCATGTTCTGGGAAAATAAGCTGGAATGCAGATGAATCTGTTTTTGAAGTCATTACTTCACCCTATAAAAAGAACGTGTAAAAATTTTACTTGTTTTTCATTAAATGAAAATATATCTTTGCACAAGCTCGAACATCATTATCTGCTCGATGCATATCTCCTTCTGGAACATGGTTGAAACAACGTTCATATAATGCAGCTAATTTTGGCCACCTTTGACCCTGTAAGGTACCCATCTTCATCGTACAATGTTTTTCACATTTTACCCATTGCATAATTATATTTGTAATATAGTGATTCGTTGACGGCGATGTGTCAATTGTGCGGTATAATTCAGCAAGAATAATATCATTATCAAATGCTATATTATGTGCAACAATAATTGGATTATACTCAAGTAATGTATCTATTTTTTTATATATATCTTCCAATGGAAGACCTTCTTGTAATGCACGTTCTGTATTAATACCATGAATATTTACAACTATATCTGGTATAGTAAATCCATTTGGAATAACTATATGTGCTTCTTGTTGAATACATACATGCTCTGGATTAAAAAGTTCCCAAGCAATTTGAACAAGTCGAGCAGAATCCCAATATTTATATTGACTTGGCGGTGAACTACGTGATGATGGAAGACCAGTTGTTTCTGTATCTATTACGAGAATATATCGGTTTTTAATTGACGGAATGTCGTCGATAGAGGCTTCTGTGTATGATTTTCTTTTTTGCATTGTTTTTATTAAATCAACTATGTAGTATAGTCCTTAAACGACTATAGGTTCTTTTTGTTGCTGTTTTTCTAATATTTTAGAGTGTACTTCTTTAAATATTTGTTTACGTTCTATATTATGTTGACGTATATGTGTCATTGCTTCATCATATGTGAACCATTCTATTGATTTTACTTCGCGTGCTTGGCTAATATTTGTAGTATCTACAAGTATAGATTTTGGTCCATATGTTTCTATTTTACCTATATAATATACGTGCCTATAAAGTACAAAATTTGTACCAAAGAATACTTCTTCATATCTATTTAATTCAGGTATAAGAATAACCTCATTTGTTGCTAAACCAGTTTCTTCACTAAATTCCCTTAAAGCACAATGTACATCTTCTTCACGTATACGTCTACGGCCTTTTGGAAATCCCCATTCTGGTTCATTATGTGTAGATACTGAAGTTTGTATCAAAAATTGCATATTTATATACTTACTCTCATTATAAAATCCTTTTTTTAATGTTATAAATTTTGTTTTTGCTTGATTAAATTCTGCTGTATGACGCTGAATATTAGGTTGATACCAGACATGATTCCACAATTCTTCAAATTGTGTAGATAACATAATATCTCTTTCTCCATGTGTCATACCACTTAAAAGTTGCCGAATATATTCAATATTTTTTATATCATATTTTCCCCTAATAAATTCCATAAAAGATAAACTATCTTTTCTTTGAATCATTAGATATTCCAATTCTTTTGTAGTTGGATGTTCTCTATAACAAATAATACCAAAACTACTAATTGGATGTGGACAGTCTTTATATAAATGTCCAACGTGACCACAATTTCTACATGTGTGTGGTCGAGTAAGTATAACGTTCTCTATATTTGACGTTATACCAATGTTTAAATTTAAATTTTCCAACAGAAACTCGAATACATTTGAAGTTTGCATACATATATACCTATGCATAAAAAAAATACGTTTTCTTCTTAAATCATTTCTTGGTTTTAATAATAGGAGAGGACATATATAATGGGTATTCATCCAATAATATTTGGTCCATATGTATGGGGAGCAATACATTTAATTTGTTTAGGAGCTCCAGCTCACTTGAATGAAGAGCAAAAAACGCAGTATAAAAAATTTTTTACATTATTACCAAATATATTGCCATGTCGTAATTGTGGAGACCATCTTAAAGAAAATTTACATCATATTCCAATAGATGATTTTTTAGATTCTAATAAAGCCTTATTTATATGGTCTGTAAAATTACATAATATTGTAAATATGCAATTGCATAAACCACAAATGTGTGAAATTGATGCAGAAAAATTTTGGTCATCTGCACCACAATGTAGTCTAACTGCTCATAGTGGTCGCTCTTCATATACGTATAATTTTAAGGATAGTCTTTATTATGTACTTGCCATATTTATTGGAATTATTATTGGTATAATTTCAAATAAATTGTATAGAAAACAAAATTTAAAAAAATAAATAGTATTATTTTTATATTACATAGATGGCGTAGGCGAATTATTCATACTATTTCCTGAAGAGCGATTCATTAAATTATTGAGCCTTATATCATACCCTCCTGGAATTGGCTCTATAGTTTCTCCAATAGTAAATTCTTCTTTTAATTTTTGATTAATCATGTATTGATTTCTTAATCCTGGATCACTGAATGGGAGTAAATCTTCAGCAACGTCAACTGTTGCTGAAGAATTATAGAGAATATCTGGTGGATGTTGATGGGTTGGTGATTGATCAACCGCATCATTGAATGGATAATGTCCTGGATAATCTACAATTACATTATTTGCACCAGAACGACTCATATTATGGGCTGAGCCAAAAGTTTCTTGATTTAAAAAAAGCGATTGTATTGAAACAACAACAATAACAATGCTATAAATTATAATCATAATACTCATTAACCAAGCATATAATGAACACCACCAGCGTTTGTCATTGCTACCAGCTCCAGTAACTAAACAGGTTAATTGTAATAATGAAAATAATATACCTGGGATACTTAATAAACTTATTAATATAATAAAGATAAATTTTTGGGATAATGGCATTGCATGTGCACCAAAAACAATTGATAATGAAACAACAAGCACTGCAGTAATGATTGCCATTGCAGCATATCGTGATTGTGGGGAACCAACAAATATGGATGATACTGTCATATTACTACGAATCTACTAAATCGAAATATAAAAAAAATACATAAGATATGTTTTATGCAAGTGGTGCCCATCCATGACCGGAATTATCTCCTTGAAATGGATATGTATCTGGTAATTCAGTATTGTTGGTGATTACTTTACCACTTTGTGAATAACCATGAAAAGATTCATGTGGAAGTTGTTGAGGTTGTTGCTTATCGTAGAAATGTTCAGATCCGTTTGCAACATTTGCGGAACCTGAGTTATATGAGTATGAATTAACAGGTAAACTTCCTGTGGTATATTGGTTTTGTGCGTGTTGAGCAATTACGTTTGCAGTTTCCATTGATTCATCAAAATTTTCATTGGTAAAATGTTCTACATCGTTAGTTATATTTTTTCCGGTTACAACACTTAATACTGCAACTGCAATAAGTAATACTGAGTATACTATAAGTACGGCTGTTATTAACCATGCATATAATGAGCACCACCAGCGTTGATTTTTAAGACCAGCGCCTGTTTCTAAACAGGTAATTTGAAAGAGTGAATATAATACTCCTGGAATACTTACTACTACTAAAAGTAATATAGCTCCTATTTTTTGTCCAATTGGCATAGATTCTTTGCCAAAAAGAATAGAAATGCTAACACATACTATAGCAAGAATTATTGCAAACGCAGCATATTTTGATTGAGGGGCCCCAATAAAAACATTTTTAACATTCATTGATCTTATAGTATTCTATATTATTCATTATACATTTTTTTCATTGAAAGTACTTAAACATTATCACATTAAAAATTGATAAAGAAGCTTAAAATTATTTTTATAATAGAAAGTAATTATGGGAATTCCTCACTATTTTCATGTAATTACAAAAAATTATCCAGGAGTTATACATCTTACAAAACCTGTAGAGTGTAATCATTATTTTCTTGATTTTAATGGTCTTATTCATCATTCAGCTCATGAAATTATTAGAAATTATATAGCAACTCATGAAGAGCCATTTGATAAAGATCTTTTTGAAAAAAATATATTAGAAGATTGTTGGAAATATTTCAATTACTGCGTTGGGATATCTCAACCAACTTCAATGGTTCATATTTGCGTAGATGGGGTAGCACCTATTGCAAAAATGAATCAACAACGAAAACGCCGGTTTCTTTCGGTATTTCAAGCAAAACTCAAGAATGAACATCGTCTATGGGATACAAACGCAATTAGTCCTGGAACTCATTTTATGTCAAAATTAAAGGTTTTTTTAAGCGCAAAAATACGTGATACTCGTTCAAAATGTATATATTTTCTAAGTGGTGCAGACGATCCTGGTGAGGGCGAACATAAAATTATGGCACGCATTGCATCTCTTGGAACAGATGAAACTATATATATATACGGTCTTGATGCAGATCTAATTATGTTATCATTACTGTCTCATCATAAACACATATATCTTATGCGTGAACCACAGCATACTGGTGGTGAAATTACAATTCATAAAGATAATACTGAAGATGGATTTATTTATCTTGATATAGATGCATTACGGTCTGCACTTATTCAAGAATTGCATATGACATATAAATGGCCGTTATCTACAGAATGCAAAGAAGATGCTTTCTCAAATAATGCAAAAAATTGTATAGAAACATATGTTATTATGTGTTTCTTACTAGGGAATGATTTTCTTCCACATATTCCTTGTTTATCACTTAAAAAAAATGGACATAATCGTATCCTTGGAGCAGTAGCAGATGCATGGAAAATATATCAAAGTCCGTGTGTAGAGAATGGGGTAATACATACTGCTTTTCTTCTTCATGTTTTACAAACTTTAGAAAAAGATGAAACATCACTTACACTACAAATGAATGCAGAATATTTGAAAAAACAACCATATAGCAATAGAGAAGAAAATGCTGATCCTTCATTCTGCTATCCTCTTCAACAAAAATATAAAGACCTACTCGCAGAATCAATATATAAAATACCTTCTCATAATATTTCATCTCATTGGCGATCAATGTATTATAAACATATGTTTCACACGAAAACAACAAATGCTTTATCAAAAATAATTACAGATTCTTCGCGGCTATATTTAAATGGAATTTATTGGACATATGCATATTATAAACGTCTTCCTCGAGATGCAACATGGTATTATCCATTTGGATATTCTCCAACAATTCAAGATCTTGCAAATACACTTCAGGCAAACATTAATGATTGGGAAAAGCTTCTTTTACAATGGAAAGAAATAGGAACAACTCAAGGATTTGTAGATCCAATAGTACAACTCCTTTCAATATTACCATATGAAAGTAAAGATCTTTTCCCATATAATATACAAAAATTATTGACAGATCCTGCTTATGGATGTGCTCATTTATTTCCCCAATCATATCCAATTCAAACATATCTAAAAACAGATTTATGGGAATGTACACCAATATTACCTCATCTTGATATTCCACTCATTCAGGCTTGTATTAAAGAATTTGTTTAATATAAAGAAAAAGGAATTAAATATTATATATACCTTCAATGACAGAAAAAATTAAAATTGTAGCAAGTATAGCTACAATACCACCTAGAATTTTTAATGGAGATCTCAAAAAATGTATAGATTCTTTATTATCACAAACATATACACTTGATGTAATATATGTTGCTATGCCAAAAAAATATAAACGATTTGATGAACTTCCAGATTCATCTTTACCAACTTGGTTAACAACCGAAGAGCCGTATATTTCAAAAGTTAAATTATTACGTCCTGAAGAAGACTGTGGTTCTATTTCAAAATATTTATGTTTTGCTGAATATTTTAATTCATCATCATTTGGTTATGACCCATATATTTTTGTTGGTGATGATGACCAAGTATATAAATCAACATTAATCGAAAAAATGATAGATGCTATACCATACACCGAATATAATGGTGTAATACAAAATCGTTATGAAATAGTTCGTTTTGGTTCTGGTGGAATTATACATGGTTTTGTTGGATTACTTATTAGAGCATCTTGTTTGAAAAATTTACCTTCATTTCCTAAAAATCCATACTCATTTTTCATAGATGATCAAGTTATGAGTATTTATTGTACATATTATAATATTCCAATTATTCCATCAAAAATAGAAAATTATATAGATATATATGATGAATTAATGAATGGTCATGAAAAAGGGCAACATGCACCAGAAGCACTTCATATGATTGGAAACAGAGATTCGTTTGTAGCTCAACTTCAAAATTTTTATGGAATACAATATCAATATGGTGGAAAAATCAATATTCTTCAAAATTGTTTAAAAATATGTAAAATTATGAGTAATTTCTTTAATCAAAAATGTTATATTATAAATTTAGATAGATGTCCTGACAGATATACGTTTGCATTAAATAATATTACTGCTGCAGGATTTAGTTGTATCGAACGTTTTAAAGGTGTTGATGCAAAAACAGATGATTTTGAAAAAGAATGGGCAAGACATGGAAATCCAAAATTTAATAAAGATGATTATACTATGACCGGTCATCAAGGATGTATGTTATCTCATTTATCTTTATGGAAAATGATGGTTGAACAAAATATTGAATCAGCAATTGTTTTTGAAGATGATGTACGTTTTCATTCTCAATGGAAAGATATTGTATATAATTATATCGAACATACACCATCTAATTTTGATATTTTATATTTAGGATCACAATTAGATGTACAAACAACAAGTCCAATTACAATTGCTCCAGTATATTGTACTCATGCATATATGATTACATTAGAAGGTGCTAAAAAACTATATTCTTTAATACTGAATCAACCATCTGGTGTACATACAATTGATGTTATGCTTATTAAGATAATGTATTCATATTTACATAATCCTAAAAGTATTCCACCATTCATTTGGTATGTATGGAATGGAAGTATGATTTCTGATTCTAGTAAAGAAGATAATTACTTAGTTAAAAAAAGAAATACTGGTTTAGTTTTTCAAGATGATCAATTTGAAAGTGAAGCAGGTAAAAAATATAACTTGAATGATGAATATCGTCGTCAATATATTAATTAATATGTTGGACTATCTAAAGTAGCAGTTTGCATAAGACCTTTTATTCTATTTATTGGTTGAAAGCCTTTTAATGGAGACAGTGGTGTTCCTTGAACATTTATAATTGTTTCATTTTTAATATTTTCTACGTCATCGCCGTCATCTCCATCGTCGTCATCATCACTTCCATATTCTTTTCTACGTACACTGGTATCTTTATCTTTTTTTTTCATATGAGTTTTAATTTTATCTAAAACTTCATCATTTTTATGTGAAACACTTGCAGCATTTTCATCATCAAATTCAAGTGGTGGTGCTTGATATATTATTGCTTGATATCTACTGAAACAGTCTCGTAAAAATGTAATACCATTTGCGTCTCTATTTTCAATTGGTATTGATAATTCACATTTAATATCATCTGCTAATTTTTTAAGACCTGTTGATACAGTTAGTGAACGTGAAACAATATCTGCAATTTTAATATAAGATTCATATGTTTGAATCATTGCAATACATACATTAATAAGACCAACAACTATACTCACATATTTTTGTAACTCATTCGGGAAACTTTGTGTACCAAAAGATGCTACACCAGAGAATGATGATAAAACAATAGCTGGAAGACGTAAGCGAGATTGTGTTTTATGAGAAACACGGTATAATATCATATATGTTTCAGAGAGTTCATTACATACTTTACATAAATTTTTAAGAAATTTCTCTTCTTTATCGTACCATATAAATACAACCTGTTGTATTCTGTCATCTCCCATTAGATAAACCAATGATTAATCTTATACTAAGTATATAAAAATAATAAAGTGTTTTTTTAAGAATACATGAAAGTACCTAAAACAATTGATGGTTATTTAAAATTAATTACAAAAAATTATCCAAAAATAAACGCACTTGGGGATTATTCTATATCTACATCAAAAACATCCAGTGATATCACAAAATTTTTAGAAAAAGAATTTACAAATTCAAAATTTACACTTGATAAAAGTATTATACATCCATTTATTCATTCAATATCTTCAAATCATACTATCCTTCGATATGGTCAAATTACATTACATTGTGTTGGACCAGTTGAAAATATACCACCTTCACTGTTTTTATTACGGATTGTTAAACGTTGTTTATGTATATTAAAAATATTTAGTATTGAAAAATCATATACATTATGGTTAATTCCAATCCATTATCCTCGTTTTTTTCCAACAAATACAATAGTTCAACCAGAAAATATTAATGGAGGATATACATATATGAATGGTACAACTATATTTGTATATAGATTTGAAGAATGCGCAAAAGTATTTTTACATGAAATATTACATCATTCACCCTTTGATACTCATTTTAAATGGACACATCAACAAATTAATCGTATTAAAGGATTATGCTCAATTCATAATGATGTATTATTAAATGTGAATGAAGCAATTATTGAATTTTGGGCTGTATTTTTTGAAACTTGCTTTGTTTCATTTGAATATGAATTACCAATTAAAATGCTTATTAAGAAAGAACAAGATTGGTCACGAAGTCAATCTCAAAAATTACTCTATCATCAAAAAACTTATTTTCAAGATGCTCAATGGAAAGAAACAACAAACTCATATTGTTATATAATTTTAAAATCAATACTTTTACTAAATTACGGTAATTTTATACAAATACCACTCCCTTACTCAACGACATCACTGTGTGATTTTATAATTGATAATTCATCAATTATTTTAAAAAAATCAATTAAAAAAATAAAAGATAAATCATCAATGAGAATGACTTTATTTGGAGATATATAAATTAACTACGTACATATGTTTGATAAGCTTGACCAGGAGATTTAGTATTTATATTTTGTTTTAACCAACATTGAGATTGATTATTTGGATTTGCACCTTTACTCCAAGAAAATCCAACACAATTTTGGTTTGAATCACAAACAGTACTACATTCTTTCACTGTACCTGTCATTGGTTGATTTGGAAGGTCAGTGCCATTCGCTGTCCATGTTACGAAATCTTGTGGTGTATATGTTCCAGGAGGTTTTTGTTGTGGAGGTGTAGCACGTTGCCATATATTATTGCCACCCCAATTTATGTAATTTGAATTAATTACAGTACCTATATATGTTTTATCATCTGGAAATGTAACACTCCATTGATTCACACCACTATGTCTTCCAGTAGCATTTGGTCTTCCGATACCAGGGGCCCATACCCAAGTAAGACTGTTTCTATCACTGCTATATGTAAAAGAACCATACGTTCCCCAAGGTCCAGAAATATCATATTCAGAATTTTCAAATTCTAAAATATAGATTGCCCAAGCTTGATTTCCAGTAGAAAATCTATTTCTAAAGTCAGAATTTGGTGAATTTGGTGCAACCCAATTCCATGGAACTCCTCCTGTTGGTCCACAATCTCTAAATCCACCAATTTTAGCTCCTGAATCATCATAGTTACAGAATGCCCAAGGATTTGTATTACTTTGCACATCATTCAATGTACTAAACATATTAAAATCTTTTCCTATTAAATTATTTGCACTTCCCCAAACATTTATCATATTTTGATACATTGAGAAATTAGCAGATATTGGTGAAATACGTTTATAATATATTGTTTCCCATGTTTGTCCATCGAATTTTTTACGTAATAATATTTGAGGTCCATTTATAAATTTAGAATTAAACATTGCTTCACCAATATCATAATTATTAATACCTTGTGCACCTTGGCCACGAGAATATGCAAGTGTCCATTTTGTTGGTCCTTGATTTTTAATATATGTTTGACGATGTGTATTAGGATATTTATTTACCATAGTAAAATCACCGCCTGGAACTGATGGACCACCTTTAACCCAACATTGATTTCCATCATTTGTGGCTACAGTAAATGCAAGTGAACCAGGAGTATTATGAGCATATGTTGCACATTGTTGTGGATCGGAAGTATTATAATATCCAAGATCATAATTGGGGAAATCCATATTTGCATTTAATGTATAGTCACCTAAATAGTTAGGTGGTGGAGGTGGAGGTGGAGGTGGAGGTGGCAATGCAGTTCCAGCACACCATACTGCTTGATTATTTTTATCATATATACATAAATTACGGTCATTTTGCATTGTAAGACGATATGGAGCATTTTGTTGCAGTAATGGATAATGTTTTCCACCAACAGAATATCCACATGAATCCCACATTGGTTGACCCCCTTTTGTATATTCTACTAAATTACCATCACTTTGCATAATAACGAATCCTGGTTGAGAAGAACGAGAACCATTATTTATTCTTGCAATAAGTTGATTATTATTATTTGCATAAATTGCTAAAATTTTTGATGTATAACGCAATGTCCACCTTCCATCAGAACTTGTTATAGACATTCCATCTAATAATTTACGATTATTTGTAACAGTATCTTTACTAAATCCTGCGATTGTATTTGCTTTTCCAACATATGTTTGACGTCCTGTTGTTGGATATGGTGTAGTATTTGTTATTTCACCTTTTACCCAACATTGTTGGCTACCATCAGTGGCCACAGTGAAACCTTTTGCGTAATTTGTTTCATTTGCATGTGATGCACATACTTGTGCATCAGATGTTGGATACCATACAATATCATTTCCTCCATAATCAGTATTTACCTTTGTATCATATCCTGGTATTGCAATTGCAGGATTTGGTAATTTATGATTTGTTGAATAAATCTGTTGTGTCCATGTTCCACCTAATTTATCAGTCTTTACGGGAGGATGATAGCAATTTGCTGTTCCCAAAGAATTATATGGGATTGTTTGTGTACTACTACCTAACCAGCATTCTCCACCATACTGCAAACCAAATGAATCATACCCACCTTTTTCAGCTTGTGTAGCACATTCTAATGGATTACCAACATTATTACCACGATTAGGTAATCTTCTTGTAGGATTATCATAGAAACAACCCATTGGTTGCCATTTTTCTAATTGAGCTTCAGCTGCTATAAATTGATTTACAGCTTCTAATGCTGACTCATCTTGTGCTATATATGCTGCTTGCATATTTGTGAGAGTTGCGTATAATGCATTAAGAGTTGATACGTCTATATTTATTGGTGTATATTGTGTGAGGTCACCAATATGTACATATATATTTCCATCATTTGATATTGAATTCCATGGTATAGTTGTTAATTGTTTACCGATTAAATTTTGTTTAATACTATTTGCATAATTTTCTGCAATATCTATTTTAATACGAATAATTGTTTGCTGTAGTAATATATTTAATACAATTGCATCATAATTTGCTTTAACTGCAGCTTAAGCATTATTTGCATTAACTAAATCATTTACAGCTTGTTGTATAGTTTCAGATGCTGAAACAGAATCTACAGAAATTGTTTTTTTTGCTGCATCAACAGTAGCTTGTAATTTATCAATATTACTAATTAAGCCAGTATTTGTTAATCCTCCAGTTGCACTAATACCTAAAGCAGTTTGTAAATTTTGTAGTTGACTTGTTAAATCATTTAAACTTAATGAATATAATGCATTCACAGCATTTAATTCTTTGATTACAACTCCTGCAGCCGTTTGTGCTGCAAGTGCAGTTTCATCTGCAACTGGTGATATTTGTTTTGCATAAATACCAATATCAGTTAGAGAAAATCCTTGAGCATCTTTTAAACCTACATAATTATATGATGACGAACCAATAATGCGCCCACTTTTTTCAAATGGTACTGCTAATGAACGCTGTACACAAATATCATTCTTAAAATTATAAACTGCTGAACCAGGAAATATTTGTGGAATTATAAAAATTGGAGATGATGATTGATTAATATAAAATAATTTATTATAAACTATTTGCATTTGATTATCATTAAATATATCCATACGATGTGTACTTGAATTATATTTGCATGCACCAAAATTTCTAATGGTATTTGTATTATCTACTCTAAAAACTAAAAATGTTTTATCTGATGGCATTAAATTATCAACATTTATAACATTATTTGGTCCACATATAACTGCATTTAAATTTAATCCTTGGTTTGTATTTGCATCTTGTGATGCATCATTTGGATCGGCTACATTTAAATTTTTAAATTGAATACGAGAATAAGCATCATTATCTGAAAATAATGGAACAGCTTTTGAGGTTGCAATAGCTCCACCTGTATCTGTTGTATATTTATTTGCAATTCCAGCAGCATTTACATCTTTAACTTGTTGTGGTGAATCACTAGAAACAGATAATGGATAATAACAAAATGCCCAATTTTGAATATCAGCGGGATTTGTTACTGAAGCAGCATTTTTAATTGGTACTGGTTCATTTCCAATAGTTTTTGTAGGTGCTGCCCAATTTAATAAATTAACTTTACATGCACCACCAGGTAATTTTGGTTTATATACATTATAATAATTAATAATATTATTCAATTCATTTGTTTCGTCTGAAGATAAGGTCCCTTTATTTTGTAAATATATTTGACGTTCTTGCATTGCATTTACTGGATGATCAAAAAATCCTTCGTCACAAAGAGTTCGTAATTTTTCATCATCTGCAGTATCATTACTATTTGAAACATTGTAAACAGCACATGGTTGAATATTTATTGAACTATTATTTGTATTAAAATCCTGATTAACAAACATAGATGCATCTACTTCTCCTGTTAATGGTATTGGACTTATTGTTGCAACATCATTTGATACTACTGTAGTTGTTGGGTTTAAAGATGTTGAAGAATCTGACGAAACAAATTTTTCAACGGTATATTTTTGGTAAAATAATACTACAAGTAATAGAACTAAGATAACACTAAAAATATACCCTATATATTCTTGGTTTTTACTCATTAATAAACTCTACTATTAGACAAGAAAAATGAGTAAGCAAAATAAAGTTTAACAATTATCCATTATTTAAAGCTGTTCTATTATTCAAGACATAATAATGCCTATCGATGATATTGATTATTTAAAAAAAAATAGTATTAAAAAATCTTTTCAGTTCTTAATTGATAGTAAAGATAGAGACCATATTGCATATCCAGAACCTTCATCATATACAATAACTCTTGATTCTCCATTTTATAATGTTGCTGGTTTCCAATTAATTGATGCATCGATTCCTAGAACTATGTACAATATTGATGTAACGAATAATACTATTTCATATTATATTTATGACCCAATGAACACTGATATTACACAAGTACATACATCAAATTATATTACAAATACTATACAAATTGGTGATTATAGTATTCAAACATTAATTACTGCATTGAATGGCCCAGTTTATGATAATTATAATAATATGCTACTTCAACAAGTTTTAGGAGCAACTCTATATGATGGAAGCCCTGTACAAATTACTGCTGTACCAGTGACATCTCCGGCTGAATTACAAAATGTTATACAATTTACATGTGAATATGCTTTTGCATTTGATATGAAAAAATCAACTATAGCAGAAACAATTGGGTTTGAAGTATATGCGCAAAATTCTGAAATATTATCACCATATCCAAGATATAAAAGTTTCCAATGTGCTCCTTTAGCAGAAGTAAATAATCAATTATTTAATAGTATTTATATCAAAAGCACTGGCCAATATCAATTAACTGCGCCAGGTATATATTCACTTTATGGTGATAGGTCAATTATTGTGCGATGTCCTGAAATAGAAACTCATGATTTTGGTTCACTTGCATTTGGAAAACATTGTCTTGGTGTTGCAAAAATTCGACTCGGTGTAATTGGTTATAGTGATAATAGTACAGTCACTACTATTCCATTACGTGAATTTCATCCAATTGGAAAAGTACCAAAATTATCTTTTCGTTTTGAAAGAATTGATGGATCTTTATATAATTTTCGAGGTGTTAATCATATTATGACATTTGCAATATATTATTACGAACCAATACAAAAAATACAATTTACACAATCAATATTAAACCCTGAATATAATCCCAATTTTATTGAATATTTTCATCGTTCAATTGAAGAAGAAGACGAAGATTCAGATGATCAAGCTGAAGATTATAATCAAGACAATCCTATAAATTATCAAATTGTAGAATCAAGACATTTACCTGAATCTATACAAAAATTAGATGATGAAGCTAAATTCCGTTTTAATCTTGGGGATTCAACTGATTCATAAATATCTTTAGGTCCTTTCTGGATGGTAAATACTCTTGTGTAAGTTCATTATATGATATCATTTCTTTTTTGCTTATCTCTTTCAATAAGACTTTATTTTGTTCACGAATAATTTTATAAATTATTTCATAATATGTTTGAGGCCAGTCCATTATATGTTCAATACAGTCATCTATAAATAATACAAATCATTTTTTAAAAGTTTTATTAAATAAAAAAAATATATATATATTTTAAATTATATAAAAATCCTATAAGATAAAAGAATATAAAAGAATAATAATAGTATACTATAATAGTATACATAAGAATACCTGGAATAATATGATTCATAAATGTCCCAAGTGTGCATATATGTCTATGTTAAAAGCTAATTTAACACGACATTGTATAAGAATCCATGCATTGTATGAAAATGACGGAATAGAAAATGGAGAAAACTTTGCAATAGTGGAAGGAAATATTGCTAATATGGGAGAAAACTTTGCAAAATCCGGAGAAAACTTTGCAAAATCTGGAGAAAATATTGCATCAAAAACTACATCATTTCAGTGTGAGAAATGTACAAAAGTTTTAGCAAATAATAAAAGTTTAAAATATCATATAAATATATGTAAAGGAGTTAAAAATCCATTAGAATGTCACGTATGTCATAAGCATTTTAATACATCATCTGCTAAAAGTAAACATCTTAAGAAATGTATCAGTATACCTATTGAAGAAATACCTGAACCACAACCTATTCAATATAAGAAAAAACAAATACCTCAAAGTGTACGTATTGCAGTATGGGACAAATATATTGGTAGAGCCGTAGGAGAAACTAATTGTACGGTGTGTAATACAACTAAAATTTCACAATTTAATTTTCATTGTGGTCATGTAATTGCTGAAAAAAATGGTGGAGATATATGTATAGAAAATCTAAAACCAATATGTAAATCATGTAATTCATCAATGAAAACAATGAATTTAGATGAATATAAACAACAATATTTTAAATGAAAGGAATATAAAAGAATAATTATATATACATATATAATATAGGGTGGAATATCTGGAATAAATGATCCATAAATGTTCCAAGTGCAATTATTTAACTACACTTAAATCAAATTTAACACGCCATATCATAAGAATTCATCCGGTTGATAAACTACCTGCAGAAAATATTGCAAAAATGGAAGAAAATATTGCAGAAATGGAAGAAAATATTGCAGAAATGGAAGAAAATATTGCAAACCCTGGAGAAAATATTGCAACTCACAAAAATAGTCAATGTGAACGATGTACTAAGATATTATCATGTAAAAAAACATTGATGAGTCATATCAAGATATGTAAAGGAGTTAAAAATCCATTAGAATGTCATAACTGTAATATTGTATTTTTAAATCCTTCAGCTAAATCGCGTCATCTTAAAAAATGTACAGAATCAACTGCATTGGTAGTATCATCTGAACCATCTGTTATAAATACTACTATAGATAACTCTCAAACTGCTGACACTATCAATAATAATATTACAAATAACAACACTATAACTAATAATATAACAAACAATATAATACTCTATAATGATACAAATATAGAATTACAAGATAATCATATTACAAAGAAAGACTTGAAACGTATATTTAATGGTGCAACCACACAAACAGTACAAGCTATAATGCAATATGCTCAAAAATTACTTGAAAATATAGATAATCGCTGTATTCAAAAGAAACATTTAACAAATAGTTATTGTAAAGTACATACAGGGAATGGTATATGGGAAACTCGACCAGATACGGCAGTTATAGACCGTTTTTCCCAAGATGTAGCTATAAGTGCAAACGATAAACTCTATGTTCATCCAACAATCGGCAAAGATAACTTGCGAAAAGAAATAACCGGTCTTGCATCAGAACCAGATGATGTTCACTCGTCTGCTCTTCATGTTCGACGAGAAATGAAAGCGCTTATATATGATGTATCAAAAACAAAATCATTATAAAAAAAAGCAGACTTAAAGAAATATAAATAATACTTTATAAACTATAGAAAACACATATGTCCTTACAATGTGTTTTATTAGAAACACCTTCATCTGGAAGTGAAAGCAGCGTTATATATGAAAAATACGCAAAAGCGTGCTTACGTGATTCTTTATTGCGAAATGAAGCACCATTATCAGCTTATTTATTATATAAGCAACCTGGAATTATAAGTGAAGATTCATCAATTGAAAAAATTCGTAGTATAGAAGCAGAATTATCATGGAGTAAATTTTGTAATAAATTAGTAGTATATAATGATTATGGAATAACCAGTGATATGAGAAAAAGTATAGAAAATGCTTTAAAAGAAAAGGATCATATCGTTGAGTATAGGTCTTTAGGGGATCCTTTTTTTAAACCATCGCGTATTCGATAAATTAATATCCATTTGCGTGGGCGTATGTATTCCCTGTAAATCCTTCCAGAAGATTGTCGTCTTTATTTTTAATAATTGCTTGATGAGATAGTTTTTTTTTAGGAGCTCGTGATACAGGTGGACCTTCTGGTAAATCATCTACCATTTTAAGAAATTTTTCAACAGTTGCTTCTGTTAAAACTCCAGATTCAATTAGCTCAACAATTTTATCATCACTTATACGTTCTTCTAAGAAAGCATCGAATAATTGTTTTTCTTTAGGAGATAATTCTGAAGGTTGCGGTGGTACAGATGTACTATTCAATTTAGGAAATGATTGTGTTAAAGCATGTGGATTTGTGTTTGGATTTGTTACTAATTCAATTGGTGAAGGTCCGGGTGATGATGCATATATATTTGTAGGCATTGATGCAGGTCCACTTAGAGATATATTTTGTGGTTGAGCAGATTTTGGAACAGTATCTGCTATAATCTTATTTACTCTTGCAATTTCTGCAGGTGATGAAACAACTTCAGATGGTTTTTCATTAATAATATCCGAATCCTCTGGAATAGAACTTGGTATAGAATTATTTAAAAATGTAGCTGTACCAGATATTTTTGTAACCTCTGAATCAAAGGTTTCTTTGAATGTGTAATATTTATAAAATACATATACACAAATGATAAGTAGTAATAATAGTAATAAACTATTAATTAAATGAATCAATAGTTTATTTTGTTTCATTTTAACGCTACTCTATTGTAAAAGTATATTATTTCTCTGCACGTAAAACTCGCTGTCTACGTAAACTAATTAGTCCATGATAAGGGCCATAGCATTTTTCAATTAATTGTTGAAAAATTTTCTTACGACTTCCAATCATATTTTGTTGAATAATACTTAGAATATTTACCAAACATTCAAGTGAATGATTTTCATTTTCAAAATGATTATAAGTTGATAGAACCATTGATAAATACATTCTTATAATAGTATGTATTGAAGCAATCTTAATATTTTTATATTCAACAAATGTCATACATATTTGTGCATTATATATTTCAATACATGGATGAGTTTTATATTTTATAATTATATGTTCTGGAATAAATTCATCTGCTTTATAAACTTCTGATATTGAAAATGATGGCATGTTTAAATGTTTAACAATAGAATGAGCCATATCAAGAATATTCGTTTGTGCTATAATTTGTACTGGTGCAATTTTAGAATTTGGTGGCAAATAAATTTTACCAGATTGATTTTTAATATATAATTGAATTTCATTAATACCAAAGAGTACAACATTTTTATCAGAAATGTATGTATATATATTTTTAACAACTTCTTCTGGAATAAAATGAAATTTTGTAAATGAATCATCTGATATTTGTGATGATAACGATGTATTTGTACATTCTTTTGGTGGGTAATATTTATAGAAAGTAATCAATCTATTAAAGACTTTGCTCCATCGTCGAGCATCATGAGATTGCGACATCATCATATGTAAACTTAATCGTAAAAATTGTGGATTAACAACTCGTATATCTGAATCACCTATAACAGAGTTTTCATATAAACGTTTAAAAGCGCGCTTAGATATAGTTGTTACATCAAATACTTGTACAGAATCAACAAAGACTTTATATGTACCAATATGTAATGCATCACTTGAATTCGTAGTAAGTTTATTATATCCTTTTTTAATAAAATATTTTACAATATCTTGGGATTGTTTTTTCCCATTTGTTGAAAATATATCAATATCCGGGAGACTATCAGCTGCATATATTTTATCTTTTTTTGGAAGTAAGTCATTGATTGCCATACCACCATAGAGAAGAATTTTTTTATTTTTAATATATTTTATAGCTTCATCAAATATATTTTTGTATTTTACATATTCTTCATGTTCTTCTTCTTTTTCGATATCTTTTGCAATTTGGTCAATTTTTTTTAATTGAAGAGATAATCCTGACATATTTCCAGCCCCTGATATAATACATCAAAAAAATGTATATGAATGTATAGGAGTAATAAATGGACGGAACAGATCTATCTATTGCATATGGAAGTGCATATCAAGATACAGGCTTTTCAAGTTCTTCATATTCAAATAAAAGTATGAATAGACAAAATGATGTTGATATGGAAAGAGAACAAACTAAAGGACGCACAATAGATTTACCACTACCAAAAATGAGTTCAACACCCTTAGAAAATCCCGCCTATAAAATTCCACAAGATATGTATGCAAGTCAAGGAAATGACCAAATTGAAGAAAAAAAACCAAGATATGCTGCACGTAGTGAACATAAAAGTTTTTGGGATAGAATTGGAGATAAGAAAGTTGAAGTACTTAAAGTATTCTTATTATCATTAGTTATTGTTTTAGGTATTTCAATAGATCATTTCTCCAAACACTATCTTGAAAAATATATTTCAACTGCATTCTTAACTGAAACCCAAGAAGTATTAGTTCGTTTAAGTTACCCTCTAATAATTCTTTTATTTATTTGGATTATGAAAGCAATGTAATTGCATTGTAAAGCATAATTGCATATATAATTCTATGATTTTTCTACTGTCCATTATAGAGGAGATGGCATCATCAAATGAAAAAAACGATATAAAGCTCGATCCTGCGGTTATAGAAAGTATTTTAGAACAAGCAAGAATTGATGCTGACAATGAAGCTGAAGAACGAAGAAATAAAGCATATATTGGAGGAGAAGGAGACCCACTTCAAGAAGAACTTGCAGATGAAGCAAAAAAAAAAGCTGAAGACGCGGAAAAACAAGCAATTGAGGAAAGAAATACTCAATCGGTATTTATGTTTTTAACATTTCTATCCGCAACTTTTAATAAAATTTATGCAGCTTTTCAAAATTCATCAAAAACAGCTTCAATATGTACTGTAGTAAGTTTTCTTATAATAATCGGTTCGATGATACTCGCTCTTATATATTTAATAAAATTACTTGAACAAACATCTAATGAGGAACTTATATCAAATCCATTAAATCGTGAAGCAGTTGACTATACAATTTCTAAATCAATACATTTTTTTGGAAGTGATTACAAATACCAACTCTTTTTAATTCTTCCAGTATTATCTTTAATATTTGCAATTATTGCATTAACTAAACCAGCAGTAGGTATCATTCGTGGTCTTGCTTTTGCTTGTCTATTTCAATCTATTATAGCATTACTTGTAAATATATCTATATATAACTATGCATATCGTTCACTTCATCTCGTAAATGACCGCATTACAAGTTTGAATAATTTTATACATAATAAAATGTATAAAAACGCAAAGTTTTTATCTTCATTAAAAAATATACCAGCAAATTCATTGCTTGTCTTAAATGTTGTTAAAGCTGCAATAACAAATATTGAAAAAGACGTTACTGGTGATGGATTGACACAAGCATTTTTTACATTAAATTTATATTTCCATATTCAAAAAATTGGACACCGAAATATTAATATTGCAGATGCAATAACAATTTTTGATATACATAATATCTTAGCTGGTTCTTCATTGAAAGATAAATTAAATATTGCAAATAAAATGTCACAACTATCATGGTCTCCTGCAGATTATTTCTTTAGAAAAACAACATACGTAGAAGATTATTCAAATACAATAAAACAAATGTATATAAGTGCTGGAGGTTCTTTAAAAGTTGCTAATATTGCGATGATTCGTGTAGCAATGTGGATAGAAGAATTAAATAATCGAGCAAATACATTATCGCCTGAAGATTCAATGGGTCGATTTTTACCAATGGCAATAACAATATTAATTATACAAACTGTACCATTATTATTATTAATATATATATTTCAAAAACAATCAATTAGAAAGGGAATAAGTAGATTTATGAATCTTAAATCCGGTACTAATGAATGATAGAATATTTCTATTCTATAAGAGATAGGATAGGAATGACTAAACATCATTCAAAAAAATATAAAAAAGGAGGAGTAGAAAAACAATTAGCGCTTGGGTTACCGGTGCAAAAAAATGCAACTATGACAGTACCATTTACGGATGCATCCACATCAGTTATACAACAGCCAGCAGCTGGTTTAAAAATGCCACAGGGTATGAATGAAGCATTTATAACAATGTATACATTGATTGCTGCATTATGTGCTGCATTGTTTGGAATGCTTTTTATAATTGGATGGACAGATATTTTTGAATATATATATAATGAATCGAGCCAAACTTTTGGAATGATAAAAGACCCAAATTTATTTATTAAAGATACTACTGATTATGATGCAATGCTATATATTACAACAAATACTACAGCAGATGAACCATATCATGTCTTTTTAGAAGAAAGTGTTATTTCATATATTTATAAATTTATTGGAATGTTTATTATATTATTTGCAGTTCAATATGGATTATTCTTTACATTTATGTTGTATTCTAAAATAAGGCAATTACCATTTAATGATACTGTGAAACCACCAATGATAGTTATAATTTCAATAATGATGTCTTTAGTTGGTGCAACAATATTAAGTTCAATTTACAAACTGTATTTCATAAATAAGACTCAAAGTTCATTAAAAGATATGAGAAAACAAATGCGTGATACAAAACTCTTTTTATATAAAAATATGACACATAATGTAGATTTCTTAAATGCACTTCTAACAAACGATTTAGTCGCTTTATTATCAATATTAACAAATGAAATAAATAAAAATAACCGTAATACTGCAAGCTGTTCATCACCTACTGCAAATTGCGATATTGAAGTGGAAAAAATGGTTTTTACGATTTCATTATATTCATATTTAAATCACCAAGTACCTGAGTCAGATGTGAATTATGATACTATTCGGTCAATATTTACAGTAAATAATATACAACATGCTAAGATAGACCCGACCAACTATTTTTATTACAAACAACCTCTTTATATTCCAAATATGTTCTCTACATTACAAAATTCAAATGGTATACCATTATTTACAAATGCAGAACGTGAATTAATATTTTTAAATAAACTTACAACATTATTCCAAACTGCTAATAAAAAATTAGCCCGATTACAAACAATTATGAAAGGTAAACATACATTACTAAAATATATTATATTATTTGCTATAGCTACATCAGTTATAATATGTGTATTTATTGTATTGTATTACAATGATATTAAAACTTTATTAAGTTCATTATATTCAAAAATACCTTCACTAACTAAAAAAACATAATAAAATACGTACTTATTATAGGTTCTTTTTATGAAAAAACAAAAAAATAGTTTACAATACGGAGGAGAAATAAATAGTACTACTATCGTAAAAATTACAGTATGTCTATATGCAATAATATATTTTAAAGGATTATATCTACTTTCTCAATATGTGCAAAATATACAAGCAATTATTATACAAGGAATAAATAGTGAAAGTTTATGTAAAAGTCCATATGAGAATGAAACACTACGATATGCACTATTTATGTATACTAAGAATAGTAAAGAATCATTATCTAAGTTGAAAAAAACATATGTACCATATTATACCAGTCTTATTATATTAACTAGCTTAATACTTATTGCAAATGTACTTATCTTTTTTTGTAAAATAAATTATAACAGTTTTAGTGATATACATTTATCGTCGTCATTTATCTTACCAATTATATGCATTATAATATTATCTGGTAATCAATATGTTATAAATTCACGTTTACCCTTATTAAATGATATAGAATCAATAAAAGATTACACTAAAAATATAAGTTTATTAAAAGAAACAATTTTTACTCCTGCAAATTTAGGTCAAATATCTAAATCATATACTATAACTGAGATAGCAGCGTATATATCAAAAGATGCTACTACAAATGCTACACATACAGTACAGATTGCAAATGCTAATAGTGCAACACCAGAACAAATTAATGAAGCAGTATTCGCAGCAGCTGATCCAGCACAAGTAAATGCTGCTGCTGCAGCATGTTTTAGTCCTGATGCTTCACGTGAAACAATTGAAACATCAATTAATGCAATTACTGGTAAAACATCAGCTAATGAAGATCTTTTAAATGCAGCAGTTGAAAAATGCAAATTAGTAGGTATTAATGTTATTAATCCATCTTTAGTAGAACTTGAAAAAAATATATTAAGACGTATACTGCATACATCTCGTACTTCAAATATAGTTACTACCGATGATGCTTTAGCATATTATAATACTCTTCGTCAAACAGATAATGGTATTAATGAAATAATTGGATATATTGATTTTACAAAAAATTCCGAAGATTATATATTAATACATACAGCTATTACTGGTGTATCACCGTTAATAGCCTCAACAGTAGAACCTTCACCATCAAAGGTTCAATCATCTACATCATCATCCTCATTAACAGTATTAGATTTAGGTTTACAAAAATCTGCAGTATTATTGGCATTGGAAAAATTATCTGCAATATCTTATGATAATCCAAAAGACGATATCGAAAAATATATAAATAGTGGGAACACTTTAGGTGATTGGAAAGTAGTATCAATAATATTAATTATAATAGCTTCCATCATTAATAGTTTAAATCTCTTTGTAAAATTTTGTGGTGAAATAAAATATGGTTTAGAAATTATTATATTAGCATCAGTAGCTCTCGCATTAATACTTATTTTAGCTAAATGTAAAATAACACATTGGATACTATTTACATATATATGTAGTTTATATATATTTTTCCATTTTCTTTATACAGTGTATGGAGCGAAATCAGTAATAATCATATATTTTACATTATTAATATGTGGAGCAATATTTATATCGTATACTTCAAGAATTTAATAAAATGAAAATATTTCTACACTATAAGGATGGACATTGACACAAATACATTTGCAGTAACTCAAAAATTTGGGTTATTTATAATAACTTGCTTAGTTATTAGTGGTATAGCATACAATACTCGGTCAGCATCTTGGATAGATTTTGCAACAAAATATGCAACACGTAATAAAGCTGAATGTGGAAACGAATATTTAATAATTGATACTCCAACATATCAAGCATATGAAATTATCGCAGAATCAAAAAAAATAGTTCCTTTTGTTACAAGATCATATCAACTTACACATACAGCGTTCCATATAACACTCTTTTATATTAGTTTATTACTACTATTTGATTATTTTAGTATATACAATAAAATTAATACTGATTCTTTACATAAAAACCAACAGCAAGCCATTTTAGCTTATATGATATTAATAGGTGTTGCAGCAATTATATATCCATTATCAAGTATAAAAATGTTAAATAAAATAATTAATGATATTCATACTGCGAATATATCTGATGCAAATATTATTAATAATAATAAACAAACATTCTATAAATTATATTTACCATCACTGATGTATTTTATACCATTAATAATTTTATTTATATTACGTTGTACATTACCTGAATCGAGTGTTGATACTATTAAATTCTCAAAATATATATTATATATAGTATTTTATATAACTATTCTACTCATTTTATTTAATTTAGATACAGGTATAGTAAATCTTATATATCAAGTATATAATTCATATTCACCATTTATAACAGACTCAAATAATGGCTTAGAAACAATTATTGAAAAACTGCTCATTGACTCAACTGGTGCAGCAGTGATAACTGACCCACCACCACCAGCACCATACACAACATATCAAAATAAATTAAAACATTATTTGATGCAAAATATCAAATCACATGAAATTGTTGACGGAGATGCTTTTATATTACATGATTATAAAGGAAAATATTGGAAATATTTGTTAAATCAAAATGGTAAAGAATTTAAAGATTTATTAATTGAATATCCAACAGATACAGTACTAAATTCTAATATTAATTTAATCCGTTCAAACATGAGAACATTACGAAATAATACTAAAATTCCAGAAGTTTTACATACATATACAAAAGAAACTTTTAAATTTGCATTATTTATAACATTAGTAATATTATTTGCGATATTTCATTTTGTATATTATCATATGCATCGTCCAGTTATAGCTACAGTAGTTGTGTCATTCATTGTATTTTTATTAGTAATTCTAGGACCAATATATGGTTGGATAATCAATGTAATTAATAAAACATAAGAATAAAATATATAATTAAAAGTAGAGGTCAATGACTACTGAAAATCAAGTACCAAATTTAAAGTTTCTTGATTTAACTACAATTGGAAAACCTGTTAAAGAAATAGGATTAAGCAATGGACTTGATGAAACTATTTTTAGTATGCCTGGTGGTCCAGATAAATTAAATTTTTATTATCAAACAAGTAGTGATACAGATAAAGCAGCTTTTATAAAAACAATGAATATATATCTAAAAGAAAAAGAACGTTTAGATAAAATAAATACTGCGAAAGAAGATATTCGTAGAATTTTAAATAAATCATGGCGTAAAGAAAAAGCACAAGCAGTTGATAATGGTTTAGTTTTTAAACAAAGTAAATTAACACCACCAGTTGGTATTGTGGAAAAAAAATCTACAAATGGAGGAGGTTTAATTGATTATGTATCTAGATGGAATAAGCAACCTGAAATGCATGGAGGTTCAGGAAAATTAACTGAATATATGAATATATATGATACAGTATCAAAACCAGGCTATATCAAATCTGTAAGTGATTACGATGAAAAATATACAAAAGAAAACCTTGTAGAAGATTATGATGCAGATCCAATTTTTTCAGCAAATACAGTTAAAACAAACACATCTGATAGATTAGTCTTTGTTTTTGGTACATATATAATTCGTGCAATAATACTTTTCATGATAGAGTGGAGTATTAATTCGCATATGATAACAACATTTCAACAATGTTTTAATGCATATATTGTTGGTTATATTTCACTATTTCTTGTATGGGTTCTGTTAGCAAATATAGGTGAAAATAAATATGAACAAAATGTATTACTCAATTCATTATTTTATTATATTAATAGTAAAAATAAGGGCGCATATGCAAGAATTGGTGTACATTTAATTATTCAAGTTTTATTACTTCCATTTATATTTATAATTAAATATCAAACAACACCAATAGAACAAGACTCATTTGAACAAAAACGTGCACTTTATAATGCAATATCAAACGTTACATTTTTGATCTGGTTAATGACAACCGTGATTGCTTCGCGATTATAATATCCGGTAAATATCATTATTTTTAATTCTTGTACAACATATAGGGTGTACTCATAATACATAAAATGGGTGGCAAGTCTAATACAAATGAACAAGAACAAGAACTTAAAGGTGCAGGTCGTGTAATGGAAAAAATTAAATTAAATAATAATACAATTGTTACGATTGATGAAGATAATAAAGCAGATGCATATAAGTTTATATCAAAAGTTGAATCAGGAAATAAAGGAAAGGATATTGATAGCTTGTGGACACGTGCATCACAATATGTGGCTACTGCTTTTCAAAGATATGATCGTTCTATTAATGCAAGAAAAAAAATGTTTCCAAGAGAAGCTCCACTAGATATTGTGAGTGAAGAAGAAGCTAAAGAAAAATTACATGATACTTACAACATACCTCAAGAATTATTAGATAAAAATGATTATAATAAAGTGAAAGCTATTTTATATAGATATTTAGATACTATTCAAAATTCTCCTCATAGAATACCAAAAGAATTTTTAGAAACACTTACAAAAAAAGATATAGAAAAACAAAAAACTGATGAAGAAGCGAGACAACGTGCAGAAGCTGAAGCAAGACAACGTGCAGAAGCTGAAGCAAGACAACGTGCAGAAGCTGAAGCTCAAGCAAGAGAAACGAATAGACTTAGAGTTGAAAAAGAAACAATAACCAATATGATTGCTGCATTAGATGTATTCAAACAAATCTCAAAAAAAGAACATGATGAATCAGTAAAACTTGCGAAAAAAAAAGCACATCTTGCTGAGGAAGCTGAAAGACAACGAATTGCAGCTGAGGAAGCTGAAAAAGAACAAGCAAAAAATAATTTAATGAGTTCTATAAATATAAATATTAATGAATATCAAAAACTTATTGGAAATATTGCAAATATAATAACACAAACTGAAAATGAACTGAAATTATTAACTGCAAAAGATGCTACTCAAAAAGTTTTAAATAGAAATATTGAAATGTATTCAACAATAATTAATAATTTAAAAAATGTAACTCAAGAAACATATGATTCAATATTAAAAGAAGCTGCGAAGAAAGCTGCAGAGGATGCTGCAACCATAAGTTTAGAAGCTTATAAAAAAATATTTGATCAAATAAAAGATATTAGTCTTATTACTCAAGATACCCTTTTAAATGAACAACGTAATGCAGAAGAAGCGGCTGTACAAGCGGCTGTACAAGCGGCTGCACAAGCGGCTGCTAAAGCAGGTCTAGATACATATAAAGGTGTTATTGATAATATGAGGTTAATAGGACAGCAAGCAAAAGATTCACTTATATCTCAACAAGCTGCAAAAGATGCTGCCAATGAAAGTTTAAAAGTATATATAGATCTCATCAATAAAATATCATCTATAAGTATAGATTCTCAGTTAGCATTGTCTAAACAAGCTGCTGCAAAAGCTGCTAAAATAACTTTAGAAGCTTATAAAAAATCAATTGTAACAACTCAACAAATAAGTGAATTATTACAAGAAAAATTAAAAGAAAAACAACGACAACTCTATGAAGCTGCACAACAAGCTGCTCAAGATGCTGCAAATAAATCTATAGAATCTTATCAAAAAATACTTGCTGATGTAAACACTTTAGTAAGAGAAACACAACGCAGTTTGAAATTAGCTCACGATACAGATGAAGCTAAAAATGCAACAATTGGAGCAGCAGTGGCAAGTTTTGAAGCATATAAAACAACAATTCAATCAACTCAACAATTATCAGGATTACTTCAAATCAATTTAGAAAAAGTAATTACACAAAATACTATGAAAGATAATATACAAGAATACAAACAAGTTATAGAAGATTTAAGCAATTTATTACAAAATACAACAGAATCAATTCAATTTGCAATTGATAAAGAACAGACAGAAACTGCATTAGCAGCTGCAAAACAAACTTCTATACAAGCAGTTAAAGATAGCATTCAAGTATATCAAAATGTTTTAAGGTCAACACAGAATCTTACTGAAAATATTAATAAAAAATTGGCATTCGATGCAGCTATGAATACATTAAAACAATCAATCAATGCTTATAAAGTGGTTATTAATAATATAAATACTATATCATTTCAAGTTGAAAAAAAATTGCGAGATAAAAATGCAAAAGACTCTACAACTACTGCTGTAAAAACTATATTAACACAATTAGATGATATTATTAGAAGAACTGTACCAGTTTTAAGTTCAGTTCAACTTTCTTTAGGTATTCAACTTGCTAAACAAGCAGCGAAAGATAGTTTAGATAAATATAAAAAAATTACTGAACAAACTCAAAAGCTACTTGAAGTTATAACAAGAGTCCATAAAAATAATATTGATACTGAAAAAGATGCACAAGACAAGATATCTGTGGCTATACATGATATAAATGATAGATCAAGTTTAGAAAAAACTGCAGCTACACAAAAACAACTCATAGAAGAAGACCATTTATTAAAATTAAAAACTCTTGAAGAAACAAGAGCGAAAGAAAAAGAAATAACAGCTATTGCAAAAGATACATTAGCAAAATTAAATAGTGCACTGAAAAACACTCAAGCTGAAACTGATGCACAATCAGTAATTGTAAGTACTATAAATGCTGTTGTAGCTGCGGCTAATGCTGAAAAAGCTCAATTAGCTCTTTTAACAGCTGAAAATGAAGCAAAAGAAGGTATAAAAACCCCTTTAGATTTTATTGCACTACAAAGTACTATTGAAAAAGCCAATACTGAAAAAAATACCGCTGAAAAAGAAGCAAAGTCAGCACTAGTAAATATTATTACAAAAATTACTGAAAAAGATACTGTTGAATTGTTAAAATCAACTTTAAAAACTATTATAAATGCTACACAAATAGAAATAGATACTGCTCAAGTTCAAGCTGCAAGACGTGCTGCAGAAGAGCGTAAAAACCTTAGTACTATAGAAAATGCTGCAAAAGAAAATTTAACTGAATTACCTGAAAAACTTAAATTAAATGCTGAAATTGAAGAAAAAGAAAAAATAGCAGTTAATACTCTTACTCAACTATTGAAATCACAACAAGAACATATTGATAAAATAAAGATTGAAGCCGATGCTCGTAGTGCAGAATTAAATGCAAAACAAGATTTTAAAAATAAAGTTTTAGATAGTCTCCAAAAGAAAGCAGTAGATGAACTTGAAATAGCAACTATAAAAAATTTATCTATTTCAAAATTAATTGAAATAGCTACAAATAAAAAAACATCCAATGAAGTAAATCAAAATGAAACTATTGCATTACAAACAATTCGTAATTTAAATACTGATTTACAAAATAAACTTACTGAAATACAAGCAATTGAAAGTTTAAAAATATTATTATTGAAATTAGAAAAATTAATAAGTAATGATTTAGAAAATACTGATAAAAAATATTT
>Ga0136642_1000023_pt1 | contig 99280 bp, 86 predicted proteins | sample LowCatLa1302831Y_FD_115313 | JGI IMG/M metagenome (GOLD analysis project Ga0136642, IMG submission 115313) | Freshwater microbial communities from Lower Cathedral Lake, Yosemite National Park, California, USA - 13028-31Y | ecosystem: Environmental > Aquatic > Freshwater > Lake ... | reverse complement strand
TTACCCCCGCTCACTTTCGCGCCCCTCGGGGTGGTATCAAGGATTTCAATGGCGACGGCGTCATTGACTGGAAAGACCTGAGTTTTAATAAAGATAAGATTTACAAGTTGTCGGATGCCGATGGATCTGGCGTCGCCAATAAAATCACTGTCTTCGCCGATGGATTCAATCTACCCAATGCGGGTATCGCCGCAGGCGTACTTTATTTTGATGGCTGGGTCTACGTGACGGCTATCCCGCATCTCTACCGATTCAAGGACACGAAGGGTGAAGGCGTCGCCGATGTGCAGGAGATTGTCGCGAGCGGCTTTGGCTGCCACATCGCCTATGCTGGGCACGATATGCATGGTTTGCGGCTCGGCCCAGACGGGCGGATTTATTGGACGATTGGTGACAAAGGGTTAAACGTCACCAGCCAGGAAGGCCGTAAGTTCTTCTATCCCCATGAAGGCGCCGTCATGCGTTGCGAACCCGATGGAGCGAACTTCGAAGTTTTTGCCCATGGGATTCGTAATCTTCAAGAAATCGCCTTCGACGATTTTGGTAATGTCCTTGGCGTAGATAACGATGCCGACCAACCGAAGGAGCGCGAACGGATGGTCTATCTACTCGAGGGTTCGGATTCCGGTTGGCGTTGTCAGCATCAGTACATGAAGCTCGAGAGCCGATGGATGAAGGAGAATATCTGGATGCCCGCTGGTCAGCCTGATCAACCCCTTTTCATCACCCCGCCCATTGCGAATTACTCCGACGGTCCGGCTGGTTTCCTGCACGAGCCAGGGCATGCGTTGGATGGAACTTTGCGGGGCCATTTCATCTTGAATCAGTTTCCGAAGGGGGCGATGGATGCCTTCACCTTAGAGGCAGACCGTGATAGTTTTCGCATGGTCGGACTACGCACGATCAACAAAGGCATCATGGGTGTTGGCATGTCTTGGGGGACGGATGGACGTGCTTATTTTGTCGATTGGATGGGCGGGTATCCGCTGAAACAAAAAGGGGCAGTGTGGCGGATAGATGTCGCCCCGCAGATTGATGTGACCTCGGAGCAATTTCTGGCTAAGCCTTATAGTGCGCCCGTGCCGAAGGAAGAGTTGCTCGCTTTGCTCGGGCACCGCGATCAACGCGTAAGGACCAATGCCTCAATCCGGCTGGACCGCTTGGGCGCATGGGATGAGATGCTGCGGATTGCGAAAACCAAGACGGCGCCCCGACTGGGCCGTATTCATGCCATCTGGGGGTGTGGGATGGGTTTGCGCCGCGGTAAGATTGCCGAACAGGTGCCATATCTCGCTCTGCTGGACGATGATGATGCCGAGATTCGCGTGCAGGCACTCAAGGTTTTGAGCGAAGCCAAGGTCACTCCTGCCCTTCAGGCCAAGGTGGTCGGACAATTAGCCCATGATGATCTCCGTGTCCGAACTCAGGCAGGGATTACGTTAGGTCACATCGGTGGAGTCGCCCCGTTTGCGGCTTTTCTTCGTGATCCGGCGGCCGATCTGAATCTACCTTGGTTGCGCCATGGGTTAGTCTCAGGTATAGCGGCGACGCACACCTCGGAACAGCTATACGCCATCGCCCAAAGTAAGCCAGGTGCGGAGGCGATTTTTGCGACGCTCGCCCTTGCCCGGCAGAAGTCTGTTTGGCTGGGCGGTTTGCTTAATCACTCCAATGAGGATGTCCTCAAGGAAGCCGCCCGGGCAATTCATGATGATCTCGGTATTCCCGAGGCATGGGGGGCACTGGCAGATGTGCTCCAGAAATCTCCTTTGCCGCCCCCAGTCGCCCGTCGTGCCATCAACACCAATTTGAGACTCGGTACCGAAGGCGCCCTTGCTCACCTACTTGATTGGTACTTTGTCCAAGTTGATGACGTCGCTTTGCGGACCCAGGCCATGGAGGCAATCATCTCCTTTAATCAACCACCCGTGCTCGATCGAGTAGATGGCACCTCTAAGATTTACCCTGAACGCGATAAGCATGCCATCGCGGGAGTCTTGCGACGATATCAGGCGAGACTGCTGGAAGTTCAAGAGCCCGGGCAGCGTGCCCTCGCCTTGGAGGCGATGGTGAAGTACGAATTAGACATCCCCCTTCCCGTTTTATTGGCTTTCGCTGGTGACTTGAAGGCCAGCCCTGCGGTCCGACAACAGACGTTAAGATTACTTGGTGCCAAGACGGTCGAGGCTGAATCCATTAACCGAATTTTACGAAGCGCCGCGGGCGAAGGAAATCCATCAATGGTGCGAATCGAAGCGGTCAATCAACTGTTCGTCCGGGATTTGTCGGGGGCACTGGAGGTCATGCGTAATATCATTAATTCGAAGTCCGCCCAATTGCCGGAAAAACAAGCCATCATCACCAAGCTGAGGGACAGTACGGATCCGCTGGCTGGCCGGATGGTGCTCGAGCTCCTCGACCGTCTCAATGCCCGGAATCTGGATGCAGGCCTCAGGTTCGATGTCTATTTGGCCGCTCATGATTCGACGATCCCCGCCGTAAAAAATGCATGGGCAAAATACCTCGCCACGACAGCTAAGGCCGGCCTCCGGATGGCTTCGCCTGATTTGCCATTTGAATTACTCCTCGATGGGGGCGATGCGCCCCGCGGCCGGGAAATTATCAATGGTCATATTGGCGCGAATTGTACCGCCTGTCACCGGGTCGATGCCGATGAGGGAAGCGAAGTTGGACCGAAGCTGACCGCCATCGGTGCTACCCGGAGTAAAGCCGACCTGCTCGAATCGTTAATCGAACCTTCAGCCAAAATCGTCCCGGGATTCGGACTAGAAACGCTAACGTTGAAGGATGGAACGTCCCTTTCCGGCAATGTGCTGAACGATGACGGGAAGACGCTGGAACTGCGCACCTTGGAGGGGAAGACGCGGAAGATTAAATCGGCCATCGTGACCGCGCGGTCGACGCCCTTATCCATTATGCCACCGATGTTAGGTACCCTCAGCCCGGCGGAGATACGTGACGTCGTGGCTTACCTTTCATCGCTTAAACCAAAGGTGGCCAAGTCTCCAGAGGCGAAGTCCAAGGATCTTAAAGGCAAGAAATAGCCTGACTTGGAATGAAGGGTTGAGTCACGCCCGGGGGTGGATGTGATACACCTATGCTGCTTCGCCTTCTGCTGCTGCTTGCTCCGTTGCTTGCCCTGCCCCAGCCGACCCTCGTGCAGCAATGGCAGAAGCAGTATGACGAATGGTATCGCGAGGCTCCGCGGACGGCCCCAGAAAATCTCGATTGGTCGGAGGATGGTAAGCGGATGACTTTTACTTGGGCGGAAGCGACCGGCGTTCATTGGCGCATGGTCGATTGTGCTACCGGCCAAATGGCCCCGGCTTTTGACCATGCGAAGGTCGCCTTAGCCTTGTCAGATTTAACCAAACGAAAAATTACGGCTAAAAACTGGCCGTTTGTCAGAGTCGTTTCTCTCGCTAACGGAAACATGAGGCTGGAAGGTAAGGAGGTCGCCTGGCTGTTGGAGCCTAATGGCGACCTTGCCGAAGCTAAACCCAGCCAGCAATTTTCGCGGTCCGCACCAGCCTCGTCGAAGAATGTCCGTTCCGTCGAGAGCAGTCGGTATGTGGGGTTTACCAAGGTGGGTGATGATTCCCCTTTGCGCACGCATCGGGTTGAGGTGCGGGATGGAAACGTTTTTTTACGGAAGTTAGGTGCAACCCCGTCCGAGATTCAGCTGACCAAGGATGGCTTGCGTGGCAAGGACGGCTGGATTGGTCCCGTGCATTGGTCGCCCGATGGACAGCACTTCGCGCTTTGGCGTGAGCGGGTGGCTCAAGTGCGTCAGTATACCGTGACGGATTCGGTCAAGAATACGAAGAAAGATATCAATTATGAAAAGCCTGGTGACGATCGCACCGTTCGAACCCCTTGGGTCTTCGGAATCGATGGTAAAACAACGACGAGTCCGACGTCAGCGGTTTTGCCCCAGACGTATGATACGGCTCGACTGGATTGGTCAGCTGATTCCAAGCGGCTCCTGTCGGAGTATATTATCCGTGGATTTACCGGCCACGGCGTGATTGAGTATGATGTGGCGAGGAGCGCCTGGCGTAAACTTTTCGCGGAAGAAGATCCGAAGTTCGTCTACAGTTTCGCCACTCGGTTTCGCTACGATTTATCGGAAGCGGAAACCCTCTGGGTTTCTGAGCGCACGGGTTGGAATCACCTTTACAAGGTTGACCTGCGCAGCGGTCAGACGCTGCAAGCGGTTACCGCAGGTGCATGGGTCATGAAACAAGTACTCCATGTCGATGCTGCTACCCGCTTCGTGACGTTTACCGCCCTTGGGCGTCATTCAGGCGAGAACCCTTATCACGAGCATGTTTGCAGGGTCTCCCTAAGTGGGGGGGGCTTGGTCGACCTCACGCCAGGCGACGGGAATCACACGGCGATATTTTCGCCGGACCGTCGTTATCTAGTGGACGCGTCTTCCCGGGTGGATGTGGCTCCAGTCTTCACTTTGAGAAGTGGCCGCGACGGCCGGGCGATCGCGGAATTGGGGGCGACTTCGCTTGTCTCGTTGCAGAAGGTCGGCTGGTCTGCCCCCGCGCCCTTCGTGGCGAAGGATCGCGAAGGACGGTTTGATATCTGGGGCGTGATTACCCGCCCCCACCCCTTTGACCCTTCCAAGAAGTATCCGGTCATTGAAAATATCTATGCTGGACCGCACGGTTCCTTTGCGCCGCATGCTTTTAATTTCTGGAATCGCACCCAGCGTGAGCTCTCGCTGATGGGGTTCTATGTCGTGCAGATGGATGGACGGGGCACGAATAACCGTGGCAAAGAATTCCATCAAATCAGTTGGCGTAATCTCAAGGATGGCGGCTTCCTGGATCGCATCGCTTGGCTGAAGGCCGCCGCCCAAGTTGAACCCTCCATGGATATCTCCCGCATGGGTATCTACGGCGGGTCTGCGGGCGGGCAGAACACCGCCCACGCCTTGTTGCTCCATGGTGATTTTTATAAAGCCGGGGCGGCTGACTGCGGTTGCTATGACAATCGGATCGATAAGCTATGGTGGAACGAACAGTGGCTCGGGTATCCAATTGGTCCTTGGTATGAGGAAAACTCCTGTGCCCATTACGTGCGCAATCTAAAAGGGAAACTCTTCCTAACGGTCGGAGAAGCCGACACTAATGTCGACGTCAAGTGTAGCTACGATCTGCGGGATGCCTTGATTGCCGCGGGCAAGCAGGACTTATTCGAGTTTCATGTCGTCCCCGGTGCCAATCATGGCGGGGGTGACAGCAATGCGTTTCGTGAAAAACGTGCCCAGTTCTTTCAGTCCGCCCTCGGCGGCCCACTTTCCATTAAATGACTCTCCCCTCGCCGGCTTCTTCGCCTAGCCTCATTGAACTCCGCTTGGTCAATGTCGGCCAATTGTTCAATACGATGGATCCCTCCCCATTCCATGAACGCGACTTGGATCATGATGCGGAGGAATTTATTGTGGGTTCGGCGCGTGAGCATGATTCGCTCAGCCAGCTCAAGATTCGGATCGTGCTTCCTAGTCTCGCTGAACCGTCAATGTCTGCGAAGGTTGCTGAATCGATCCGTCATTATTTTGACTATCGGGCCAAGATGACCCGCCGTGACTTGCAGGAGCTTTTCCGGGAGGGGCGCGTTTCCCTTGTCATTGGCTTGGCCTTTTTGGCTGTCACCATGGCCTTGCGGAGCCTCGTTCCGCCTGGCGAGGGGTCGTCCGCTTGGTTCCGCGAAGGATTGAACATTTGCGGGTGGGTTGGCCTCTGGAAGCCTATCGATACCATGCTGTATCGATGGTGGCCGCTTCGTCGCCAAGGAAGGCTGCAAACCCGCCTTTCTAAGGCTGAAGTTGAGGTAATCTTCGGTTCTTAGTCCCTGGGTGCTTATCCGCCCTCGATGGCCCGCTACTAGACGGCTAAATTACCAATTTTTTACAGTGAGGGTTTGACAGGGGGGTGCCATGCCTCAAACCAAACCTTTCGCATGCAGAATTTCGCGAGCCAGTGCCTGGACCAGACCAAGGCCCTCCTCAAACTCAACTTTTCTTCAATCGCTTCCGACGGCTCCGTTACGCCAGTCGCGGGTGAAGTCTCTCGCGCCGACGAGCCTGGCCACGCGGCCCTTGCCTTTGGGGAATACTTCCGTGCCACGGGTGAGCTCACGCTCGACCGGCATAATATTGCCCAGATTGTCGCCCGCTCGATCACCGCCCAAGTCAAGCTCAGCAAGGGGTCGGACAATGGTATGGCCTTCGCGTGCCTCGGTCTGCTGGCCTTTGGGCCGACGCGGGAGCGTAATCCTGTCTGGGAGATCCTTGATGAATCCACCCGTGCCTTGATTGATGAACGTTTGGCCGTTGAGCATGACCACCATGACCACGTCCAAGCCTTTGATATCGCCAAAGCGGTTTGCCGTTTTTCGTTTGGCCTGACCAAGAAGGACGAAACCGGCCCCCTGGTGGATCGCTTCATGGAGCGCGTTACCGCATCTTCGACCGGCGGTTTCCATGACGAGGCTTCCCGGGCTGCCGATTCGGCTAATTTTGGTGGGGTCTATGATCTCTACGGGGTGGTGGCACTTATTTTCATCCGGCAATCATTGCAGCTGCATGCAAATATCCAGCTTCGCGACTCCAAGTTGCCGAAGCTGCGAACGTTTGCTGAGAAATATATCCGGGTCATCATGGATACCGTACGCGACGACGGCCTCGGCTGGTGTTACGGTCGGGGAATCGGCGCCTACGGCCAGATGCACTGTATCACGGTTCTCCTCCAAGCTCTGCGCGATCGCTGGGTGCCTGTCGATAAAGAGCCCCTCGCCCGTGATCTTGTTCGTCGCCTCTACGCAAATTTCTTCACCACTTTCTTTGATGCAGAGCACGGTTTAATCATTATCCGCGATGAGGAGCGTGATACCATCCCTGGGCATACGACCCGGATGGCGAATTTCGACGCCGCGCGCTACCTTTCGCAATGGTCGCGCTTGGCTAAGACCATCGGTGGTTCGCTCGAGGTGGTTAAGCCCGTCAGCAAGGTCGCGGTTTGCCGTTATTTCTCTTTTGATAAGTCGCCTCGCAAGGAACAAGGACTCCTGTCCTACATGGATCCCGTTTCTGGCGTGCACATCATTCTCCCATTGGTGGCCGCTGGCTCCCATCGTTTCTCCGATTCGCTGGCTTTCCCGCACATGCCCGGGGTCTTTGATTGGCCTTCCAACGTAGAGTCCTCACCTTTCATTCCTGAGTTCACGATTGCGGGTAAGGTCTACACCCCTTCTTACTACGGAAAGAATGCACAAGTGGCGATGGGCACGAAGGCCGGGACCTATCTTTTCCGCTACGAGCAGCCTGACCTCATCGATCGCGAAGAAAAGCTTTCTGCCAATATCGGCTCATTGAAGGTCGAGTGGGAGTTTGCCGGCGGCCGAATCGTTGGTCGTTTTACGCTGACGGCGAAGTCGGCGGTGTTACTCGAAGAGTTTCGCCTGATCTTGCCAATCGCCGCGACCCATTCCCGCATGACACTGGGTAATGCTTTGGTGTTGGGGCCAGAGTCCCATCGCTGCGAAGTTCTGAAGGATGATTTCCATGCTACTTGGGCAGAAACCAAGGTGGTGAGCGAAAACCTCAAGCACCGTAGCTGCTGGGGTAAGATCCATTTTTACCAGACCCTTGAGCGTGATAAGCCGATGCCCCTGCGGGCTGGTTCATCCTACACCTTCGAAATTGCCTACCAGCCGCACGTTGTGCGCGCTGGTGACGGGGTCTGAGTTGGCTGGCTGGACGTTGAAATGGCTCCTTGGCTGGGCTTCGGGATTGTCCTGCCCCCTGCCTATGCCCTATCCATGGGGCTGTCCCATGCCAAGTTCGTTCTATATCACCACGGCCATCGATTACGCCAATGGCTCCCCTCATCTGGGGCATGCCTATGAGAAGGTCCTCGCCGACGTGATCGCCCGTCATGCCCGGATGAGCGGTCGCCAGACGTATTTCCTTACGGGACTGGATGAACACGGGCAGAAGGTGCAACAGACGGCGCAGAAGCGTGCGATCGAGCCGCAGGTCTTAGTCGATGAGATTGCGGCCGTCTTTCAGTCCATGTTGGGCAACCTGAATATTTCTAACGACGACTATATCCGGACCACCGAAGTGCGCCACAAAATCGTGGTCCAAGATTTCCTTCAACGCCTCTTCGATCAGGGTCTCATTTATAAAGGTCAGAAGTCGGATTGGTATTCCACCCGACAGGAGCAGTTCCTCACGGACAAAGATCGTGCCCCTGATGGCTCCTGGCCGGAAATCTACGGCGAGGTCACGCAAACTACCGAAGAGAACTATTATTTTAAATTAGCCCAGTTTCAGGAATGGCTTATCGGTCATATTAGTAGCCACCCGGATTTTATCACCCCGCGATTTCGAAGGAATCAGGTCCTTGAGTTTCTCAAGGAACCGATGAATGACCTGTGTATCTCTCGCCCTAAATCCCGTCTCACCTGGGGAATTGAACTACCCTTTGATAAGGATTTTGTGACGTATGTCTGGTTTGATGCGTTGACGAATTATTATTCCGCCGTGGCCGCCAAGGGCCTTTGGCCGGCGGATGTGCACGTAATCGGGAAGGACATCTTGTCCCCTCCCCATGCGGTTTACTGGCCATGTATGCTCCAGGCTCTGAAGATTGAACTACCCCGTCAGCTGTTGGTACATGGCTGGTGGACGGTGAATAATCAGAAGGCTTCCAAGAGTGCTGGAAACGCCACCGACACGCTCGGTTTTGCGACTTCCCATGGCGCCGATGCTTTCAGGTTTTACCTATGTCGCGAGATGGTCGTCGGTCAGGATGCGGACTTCTCTGCACTCACTTTTGAAAATCGCTACAAAGCCGATTTGGGTAATAACCTCGGTAACCTCGTTAACCGCCTGCTGAATATGGTTGGGCGCAGTTATGCAGGGGTCATTCCCGCGGCTCATGCAGATGAAGATCTCGAAAAGGCCCTCCGCTCCCTTTGGGTCGATACCGCTAAGAAGTATGCCGCAGATTTGGCCGAATTTCAGATTAGCCATGCGTTGGAGTCCGTATGGGTCTTCATCAGTGCGATGAATGCATACATCGAAGCGCGGGCTCCATGGAAGCTAGCCAAATCTACAGACCCGTTTGATCGAGCACGGCTGGATTCCTGTCTGGCCCATGTCGCTGAAGGCCTACGCTTGGTCGCCACGGTACTGACCCCGGTGATGCCGGTCACCTGCGATAAATTACTGATGAATATTGGTCGCCCGGTGGCCATCACGCTGGCGGGCCAACTGGATTGGTCCTCAGTCTGCACGGGGTCTACGGTCGCCGCCGAATGTATCCTTTTCCCCAAGATTGAGCCGCCGCCTGCGCAAGTGCCGGCCTGATTCGACTTTGCCCGGGAACTGACTAAATTTCACACCGTGGCCCACTCTGACGTCATCGATGAAGCCAGTCTGCTCGCTGCGGCCGAACAGTCGTCTGCGTATGAAGGGTTCGTGACTTACTCCTTTGTTGTGCCCGAACTGGATGCCTTGGCCGTGCTAGAAACGTTAGATGAATCGGCGCCCAGAGGTTATTTCGAAAACCCGTCGCGTAAGCGCGCCCATGCGGCTGGTTCCCCGTTATCGCAATGGCGTGGACGCGGCGAAGATCGTTTTCAGTGTGCCGATAAGTGGCTGCATGAACTGGATGCGCAGTTGCACTGCGTTGGGCAACGTCCACGAATTATCGCCACTTTTCCCTTCTATCCGGGCAGCATCGATAGCGGTGCCGACGCCCGGCTTTTTCTTCCAGCGTGGCAGGTCGTCACGGAGAACGATGTCACTCAAGTTACTTTGGCGGAAGCGGCGACTCCTGGTTGTGCCGCCCGATTAGCTTTACGAGCCGAAGGGTTCCGTAAGTTCGCTTATCGATCGACTCCTCCCTCGCCGCGTGCTGCGGTCCCCACCGTTTTGAGTGAAGTGGGCGGCGCCTGGTTTCCCTCTGCGGTGACAAGGGCAACCGAACTGATTAAGGAAGGTTCATTCGAGAAAATTGTGCTTACGCGGGCCTTTGATTGGCGTCGAAACGAACCTTTCAGCCTCTATGCGACCTTGCATCGCTTGCGCCGCGGCAACCCCCCCTGCCACACTTTCTTGGTTGATGAGCCTGAAGGTGCGCTCGTCGGGGCCACGCCCGAAACCTTGCTGTCGCTTTTCGATGGTTCGGTTCGTTCTGAATCCGTTGCTGGCACTACCCGCCGCGGTGAATCGGCCTCCGAGGATGCCAGTCTGGCCGAAGCTTTGCTGACGAGTGAGAAAGATTTACGGGAACACAGCGCTGTGACTGCCTCTATTCTGCGCCGGTTACGCATGGTGGGGGTCTTGGCGGCTACTTCACGGAATCCTGAACTCCTCCGCTTGGGTAATGTGATGCATCTGCGCACCCCGATCGAAGGGACCATGTCGCGAGACCGGCGTTTTCTAGAAATTGCCGGGGAGCTTCACCCTACTCCTGCCGTTGGGGGTAAGCCGCGTGCGTTGGCGCTCCCCTTTATCCCCGGCTTTGAGCCGCATAATCGTGGGCTCTACACGGGTGCGGTTGGCTGGGTGGGTTCCGATGGTCTGACCGGAAAACTCTTTGTGGCCTTACGTTGCGCCCGGATTCGTGGGACGGAAGCCCGCGCGTTCGCCGGCGCGGGTATCGTCGCGGGGTCTGATCCCGCTGCCGAATCTATCGAGACCGAGATGAAGTTGCGCACGATTCTCGAAGCCCTGATCTGATTCATGAAAATCGTCCTGCAGAGGGTGATCTCGGCGAGCGTATCGGTCGAAGGAGTTGTGGTCGGCTCAATTGGTCGTGGCTACCTGCTGCTGGTTGGCGTCGCGCCAAAAGATGACCATTCCGTGATCAGTCGGCTGGCACTAGACGTTCATAAGGTCCGCTTGATGGAAGATTCGGCCGGGAAAATGGGCGTCTCATTGAAGGATGCAGGCGGGTCCATCCTCGCCGTGAGTCAGTTCACACTCTTATTAGATTTTTCCAAAGGTAATCGCCCTTCTTTCAATGGCGCCGCTAAGCCGGAGATTGCCCGCCCTTTGTTCGATCAATTTGTCCACGAGCTTTCTACCCACTTGGGTCAATCGGTTCCCACAGGGGTTTTTGGGGCTGACATGAAGGTCGAGCTCGTGAATGACGGCCCAGTGACTGTCGTTCTGGAGTAGTTTAGGCTTAACCTTAGCCTGCGCCATCCCTACGGCTTCATCCCTGCCATGTTGTCTGTTCGCATCATTCCTTGTCTCGATGTCCATGCGGGTCGCGTGGTCAAGGGGGTGAAATTTGAAGAACTGCGCGATGCTGGCGATCCCGTCGCCGTCGCGGCGGCCTATGAAAAGCAGGGAGCGGATGAACTTGTCTTCCTTGATATCACCGCTTCCAGCGATGAGCGCCGTACGATGGTCGACGTGGTTGAGCGAACGGCTGATCAAGTTTTCATGCCTTTGACGGTCGGGGGTGGACTGCGCTCGGTGGAGGATATCCGGACCATGCTAAATGCCGGAGCTGATAAGGTTTCGCTCAACACTTCTGCCATCAAAGATCCGGCTCTGGTTTTGGAAGCCGCCCGTCGCTTTGGTAGCCAGTGTATTGTGGTGGCCATCGACGCCAAGAATGTGGGGCCTGGCAAGTGGGAGGTCTTCACCCATGGCGGCCGTCAAGCCACCGGACTCGATGCTGTCGAGTGGGCGCGCAAAGCGCAAAGCCTTGGTGCGGGGGAGATTCTCCTCACAAGCATGGATCGTGACGGCACGGCCGCCGGCTACGATATACCGCTGAACCTTGCCGTCTCCTCGACGGTTGAAGTCCCGGTCATCGCCTCAGGTGGCGCCGGCACCCTCGATCACTTAGCGGATGTCTTGCAACAAGGGGGAGCCAGCGCCGTGCTGGCAGCCAGTATTTTTCACTTTGGTACCTTTACGGTGCGCCAAGCGAAGGAGCACCTCCAGGGGCGCGGCTTACCGGTCCGGCTTTAAATCGCAGGCTTAATGTCCGCTTTGGGCATCACGAGGATTTTATCCAAGCGATGTCCGTCCATATCGATGATTTCGAAGATGTGGCCGAGTGCCTCGACGCGGTCGCCTTCGGCCGGGATGCGTCCTAGGGTTCGCATCACAAAGCCGGATAGAGCTGTGAAGCGGCCCGTGCCTTCTCCGGGGAAGCGGCCAATAATGCCCGTTGCTTCCCGGAAATCGTCCAGCGAGACCACCGCGTCTACGACCCAGCTGCCATCGTCTCGCCGCCGGACGGGTTTAGGCTGAGCCACCGGTGAGCCTTCATTCGGGAGTTCACCCACGACGGATTCTAGGACGTCATTCAGAGAGACTACGCCGCGGGTGCGGCCGAACTCATCGGTGACGAGGGCGATATGAATCTTATCTTTTCGGAAACGATCGAGAAGTTGGGTTCCGGTGCTGGAGGGAGTGACGGTGGGCGGCTCCGTTAGCAGGTCTTTAATCGAGGCCGAACCGGCAAGAGAAAGATTGGCCCACAAGCGTTTGACGGAAACGACGCCGAGCGGGCGATCGGGTGATCCCCGGTAGACGGGGAACCACGTGTGGCCCGAGGCGACAACTTTGCGCCAGTTCACTTCATCGGAATCTTCGAGATTAAGCCAGACGACGCGATTGCTCGGGGTCATTAGTTGTTCGGCCGTGATGAGATCCAGGGATAAGGCTCCGTGTACCATGCGATGTTCCGCCGCATGCAGGACGCCTGAGGCCATGCCTTGGTCCACCATCATGCGTAATTCATCTTCGGACATCGTGTCTTCGGGTGCGCGTTTCCGTCCGAAGGCGAGCATGACGATGTCGGCGCACCAACTCATGGAGTTGACCAAGGGTGATGATAAACCTGCGACCAGTGACATCGGCCGGGCTAAGGCGGCGGCCAGTTTCTCGGATTCAATCAAGGCGAGCCGCTTCGGCACAATCTCGGCGAAAATGACCGTCAAGGCGCCAATGATGAAGGACATGACCCCTTCCGAGATCACCTTGGAATGCTCGACTAGGAAATCCCAGTGCGAGGATGCCAAAAACGGTTCCAGCTTCTTCGCCAGGGGCGGTCCGCCGTAAATGGCCGCAATGATGCCCCCGAAGGTCATGCCCACCTGAACCGTGGAAAGGAACTTAGAGGGGTCGGCGAGTAGTGCTAAGGCCCTGGCCGCACCTTTGTCCCCGTTTTCAGCCATCTTGGCTAATCGGCGACGATTGGAGGAAACCAGGGCCATCTCTGCCAAGACGAAGACGGCGGTGACCAGCAGGCAGATGGCTATGAGGATGATTTCCACTTTTGGGGGATTTAGGGGGTGTGGCACCCCCCGTCAAATCCGCTTGTTCACAATCCTCGCCCCCCTACGGTCAATGCCTCAATGGCGACCCATTATGAGGCAATCATCGTCGGGAGTGGCATCGGCGGCCTGAGCTTCGCGCTCAATCTGGCGAAGCGAGGCCATGCCGTCGCCATTGTGACCAAGAAGACCCGTTCCGATTCGAATACCAATTGGGCCCAGGGCGGCATCGCTTGTGTTACTGATAAGACCGACGATTTCAATAGCCACGTCCAAGACACACTCATGGCCGGGGATGGTCTTTGCGATATCGAGGTGGTGAAGCATATCATCGAGGCTGGGCCGGAGCGCATCGCTGAATTGATCAGTTGGGGTGTGGAATTTGAAAATGGCACCGATGGCCGACCCGATCTCGGACGAGAAGGCGGTCATTCACAACGGCGCATCCTCCATGCTCGTGACATGACTGGCCGTGCTATCGAGTCCGCACTCTTACGTGCGGTCGCCGCCCTGCCCTCGGTGTCGATGCTCGAGCATCACTTGGCCATCGATCTTATTACAAAGGCTAAGCTTGGGCAGTGTCAGGTTGGGGCGACGGATGACCGTGTCCTGGGTGTGCACGTCCTGAATACTAAGGCCGGGCGGGTGGAGACGCTTTCCGCATCGGTTGTCGTGCTGGCGACCGGGGGCATGGGGCAGGTTTATCAGTTCACGACTAATCCGGATATCGCCACCGGCGACGGTATCGCCATGGCTTATCGTGCTGGTGCCGAAGTGCGCGACATGGAGATGGTTCAGTTCCATCCGACGGCGCTCAAGGCGCCCGACGGCAGCCGGGCGCTCATCTCCGAGGCCGTCCGTGGCGAAGGCGCCATCCTGCGCGATGTCTCGATGCGGGCGTTCATGAAGGATTTCCACCCCCTCGGCGACCTCGCTCCGCGCGATATTGTCGCCCGGGCAATCGATTCGGTCATGAAGCGCGATGGCGCCCCTCACGTCCTCCTGGATGCATCGCATGTTGCCAAGGGGCATTTCGCGGAGCGCTTCCCACATATTTACGAGACCTGCCGAAAGGCTGGCTTCGATCTGACGAAGGAGCCAGTGCCGGTTGTGCCTGCTGCCCATTACCTTTGCGGCGGCGTGGCGACGGATCTTCAGGGGCAGACTACCCTTGCCGGTCTCTTCGCGGTGGGGGAAGTGGCCTGCACGGGCTTGCATGGGGCTAATCGATTGGCGTCAAACTCATTGCTTGAGGCGGTCGTACTTGCGCATGACGGCGCGATCGCGGCCGACCACGAGATTGCCAAGGTCAAGGGTTTCCATGCTGATTTACCTGCCTGGATCGACGGTTCGGCGGGCGATCCAGATGAGCGAGTCGTGCTTACGCACAACTGGGACGAGTTGCGGCGCGCGATGTGGGATTACGTTGGAATCGTTCGATCGACTAAGCGGCTGCAACGTGCCCGTACGCGCATCGGAACCTTGGCGGATGAAGTCCGCGAGTACTACTGGAATTTCCGGATTGAGCCTAGGTTGCTCGAGTTGCGTAACCTTATTCAGGTCGCTGAACTTATTATCGATTGTGCGTTGCAACGTCATGAAAGTCGTGGGTTGCATTACACTTTAGATTACCCAGCCAAGTTGGAGGCTGCACGGCATACTTCGGTGCGCCGTCCGCAGAGCCGACCATGAAGATTGCCGTCGTCGGCACCGGCGCTCTCGGTGGATGGTATGCTGGCTTGCTCGCTCAGGCCGGCCACGAGGTCCATTGTCTCGCCCGGAGCGACCATGCGGTCATTTCCGCCCGAGGTTTATTGCTTAGGAATAAAGGACACGAAACGACCGTCAGGGTGGCTTCCGCTACGGTCGATGGTAAGACCGCCGGAACATGCGATTTAATCGTGGTGACCACCAAGTCCACGGCCAATGCCATCTTGCCAGAATTGCTTAAGCCATTGCTCGGACCTGCTACGTTGTTGGTCACTTTGCAGAATGGGATGGGGAACGTCGAAGTCATCGCGCAGGTGATGCCTTACGAGCGCATTGTCGCTGGCCTCTGTTTCGTGTGTATCAACCGGGTAGCACCTGGGGTGATTGATACGACCTTGGCGGGCTATGTCCGCATGGCAGCGGCTCGCGGTGAAATTACCTCGGCGGTGCAGACCTGTGTCTCCCTGTTCAAGGCTGCGGGCGTAGATACCTCCGCGGAGAATTCACTGGAAGCCGTGCTTTGGAGGAAGCTCTGTTGGAATATACCCTTTAATGGACTATCGATTGCCAGAGGGGCAATCACAACGGACATTATTATGGCGGACCCCGTGCTGAAGGAAAGGGTTAGGGATTTGATGAAAGAAGTGCAAGCTGCGTCGTTCGCTCGTGGGCACGGTTTTGACGACCACCATATTCAACGTCAATTCGACGTGACGATCGGGATGGGTCCTTATCGCCCGTCTAGTTTGATTGATTTTGTTGAAGGGCGCGAAGTTGAAGTCGAAGGCATCTGGGGTGAGCCACTTAAGCGTGGTCTGGCGGCAGGCGTTGCCATGCCCTTGCTTATTCAATTAGTTGCCGAAATTCGGACGAAGATCGCTGCCCGAAGAAGCTGAGCCTTACTTCTGCGAAGTCACGGCCCGGCTCAAGTGATTGAGCATGCCATTAACTTCGGAGATGGCCCTGGATTCACTCCAGAAACCGGAAGGAACGGAAGGTCCGGAATCAGCGTCGAAGAGGCGCTGATTTTTCTTATTGAAGAGGCTTAATGACAGAGAGGCAACTTGGACGTCCTGGCGGTTGTCTTCGCTCTTTTTGATTCGCCAGCTGCTTTTCAGAACGGCGTCGGCTTCGGCGGCATTCAGGACAACAACGTAGCCCAGGTGGCGGAGTTCGCTGATGGAAGCGTCGTGGACGGCGTTAGAGGCGTTGGAGGTCTCAGGGGTGGCACCACCGACCGTATCAGCGACATAAACCCGGGTAATCCCCGCAAGGGAGGCATGGGGCGTTGCTCCGGTGGCACAGCCAGAGAGAAAAGCGGCTAAAACAGTGAGTAGTGCCAAGGGGAACTTGAGCTGGGGGTGCATAACTTGTTTATTACCGATTCTCGCAATTAGACAAGCAGGTACATGTTGTGACTATCGGCGGGCAACCCCGCCGCACCCACCATGGCCAAAATACATGCCGTTACCTTCGACCTTGCGGGCACCCTGCTCTCTCCGACCCCCAGTGTCGGAGCAATCTATGCTGCCTGTGCCCTGAAGCACGGTGTGGTGGTCGAAGCAACGGTGCTCGATGCTGCTTTTCCGCTGGCTTTCAAAGGCGGGCCGAAAGGCAGCAAGCCCGAAGTCTTCTGGCGCGAGGTGGTTGAACGTTGTTTTGGGCCAGCGCTCCCTTCGGCTAAAATTGGGCCCGTCTTCAAGGAATGCTGGGAGGCATTTGCAAAACCAGAGTCATGGCAATTGGCACCCGGAGCTTTGAATGCAATCTCGGCCATACGTTTTCTGGGGGTCAAGGTCGCCGTGCTTTCGAATGCGGACTCACGCATGCACGCCGTACTTGAGGGGCATGGTCTCACCCGCCGTCTTGATGGCATATTCCTTTCCGCGGAAACCGGCTTTGCCAAGCCCGATGCAAAGGCCTTTGCCCATGCTGCGAAGGCACTGGGCGGAACAACTTCCACGTTGGTGCATTTCGGCGATAGTCCATCTGAGGATGGTGCCGGTGCGCGCGATGCGGGTGCGACGGGTGTCGTCGTAGGGGGCGCACATGCGCCTGAGAAATGTATGCGCGCCGAGAAGATTCTCGAGACGCCTTACATCATTCGGGCTTTAATCACGGAGGGTCGTTTAAAGGGTAAATTCTCTCGCACCGTGCAAAATCTATTGGCGAACCTGCGCGGACTGCCGGAAGATCGCGGTCGTTCCTCAGATCGTCCCATGAAATCAATGGATGAGGCGGTTTTGGATGCGTTCAAGAAGCTTCGCTTGGATAAGCCTGTCCCCGAAGATGCGATCGTGGCAAGTTGGCATGAACTCCTTCCTGTAAAATTAGCCAAACGGTGTGCGCCCTTGCGCGTGCTCGAAGGAGGCAAGTTGGTGGTGCAGTGTGAGAACTCGGTCATCAAATCCGAAGTTCGCTTCCATGAACGAGCAATGCTGGCAAAAATCCGCACCTTGCGCGGCTGCCAGGATGTTCGCTCGATTAGTTTTGTGAACGCCTGAACTCAGTTTTGGCCAGGCTCAAAGGGCTTATGGAAAGCCTCCTTGAAGTCGTAGACATTACTGAACGCCTCGAGATTGTCATCTTCGGAGCGGCCAAAGAGTCCCGTGTCGATGATGTTAAAAACGATGTTCCCGACGTCTGCTGATTTGCGCAGGCCCCAGTTATGCAGCAGCGGATAGGCCATTGGGCCGTAGGTCTCGAGAACGTGTAAGCGAAAGCCTTCGAGCAGTTGGGGGCCGGTCACATGACGATTGGTCGCACTGCGGCCTTTCTTGGGTTCTCCGTGGATGATTTTCTGGGCTTGATCGAGCCCTTGGCGGACAACTTCATACGCCTGCGGCTGATAGCGCGGGTCTTTGAGGCGAATGATACGGACGGCTTCGTCGAAATCCATGCTCTTAGAGTTTGGCGAGTTCCGTTAACAGTCGGGCATTCTGCTCGGCCGTGCCTACGGTAAGTCGCAACCAGCCAGTCATGCCGTACCCACGGAGGGGGCGGACAATTACGCCGGCTTTCTGTAGCTTAAGGAAGGCCGCTTCGGCCTGCGGTACTTGCGTAGCCAGGAAGTTGGCTTTGCCGTCGATAAATGCGAAGCCGAGTTTTTTAAGTCCGGCGGAAAGCTGGGCGATACCCTCGGCGTTGACCTGACGGGTGCGGCGGACGAAATCCTTATCATCCAATGCTGCTTCGGCTGCGGCCAAGGCAGGTAGATTGACGTTAAAGGGCTGACGTACTCGATTCAATAGGCTGCAGACTTCCGTTGAGCCCATGAGGTAGCCGACTCGTAATCCGGCCAATCCATACGCCTTTGAAAAAGTACGAGAAAGCACGACTTTCCGGCCTGACATCATTAAGGGGCGTAAATCCGCCGATGCTTCGAGGTATTCCGTGTAGGCTTCGTCTAGGCAGAAGATGACATCCTCTGGTAGTGAAGCGGCCAAAGCTAGAATATCGGCGGGATCATCTGTTCCGCCGGTTGGATTATTTGGGCTGGCGAGGAAAAGGATACGGGTCTTGGGGGTGACGGCGGCGCGGAGAGCGGCGAGATCATGGCGGTAGCCAGGCATGGGTACCTCCACGGGTTTTGCCCCGAAGAGCATCGCGGCGAGTTTGTAGACGATGAAGGCTTGGGCCCCGAAGACGACTTCATCACCGGGTCGAAGGAAAGCCTGAGCGAGGAGAATCATCACTTCGTTGGAGCCATTACCGATGACGAAATTACCAGGCTCCATCGCCCACTTCCGTGCCAATTTCTCGCGAAGGAAGGTGCAGCCGCCATCAGGGTAAAGATGGCAAGTGTCGAGGGCTTTGCGAGCGGCGGCTAGGCCGAGCGGAGAAGGTCCGAGTGGGTTCTCATTCGAGGCGAGCTTGATCACGTCCGCGGGATTGAGGCCAAACTCCCGGGCGACGACTTCAATGGGGCGCCCAGCTTCATAGACGGGCTGAGTGAGGACGGGCCGATTGGCTAGGTCTGAATAAGAAGCCATGAATGTCCCAATCAATGCGACTGTTCAGACGCTTGGCAAGCGTGAGCGACCGCCCTACCCGCTTGCCACTGCCCTAGTCTAAGTCTTAATGTGCAGTATGAAAATCGTCGTAACCGGCGCCTCCGGATTCTTGGGTCGCGAGGTCTGCCTCGCCGCCTTGCGCCGAGGTCACGAGTTGCTTGCGATTGGGGGGACCCATTTACCCAGCATTCCTAATGTGCATCGCACCATGCACTTGGATTTGACCATCCCGGGTAGGCTCGAAGCGGTCATGCTGGATGAGTTTCCCCAGGCGGTCATCAACTGTGCCGCGCTCCCCACCATCCACGATTGTGATCGTATCCCCGACCTGGCGGATGAATTAAACACAGAGGTGCCTCGGCGGATGGCTCAGCTCGCCTTTCATGTTGGCGCTAAGCTGGTGCACTTATCCACAGATATGGTTTTTGATGGTGAGGTGGGCCGTTACCAACACACCGATCAACCCCGCCCTCTTAGCCGGTATGGTCTGACTAAAGCGGCTGGCGAGGTTGAGGTACTGAAGTATGGACGCGAACATGCAGCAGTTATCCGCACCACCCTCTTGAACGGTAATCACCCCCGCGGGGTGCGGGGTCTACATGAGCGGTTATTTATGGATTGGTCGGCTGGAAAGACGACGGCGCTCTTCACCGATGAGATCCGGCAGCCAGTCGGGCTGACTAATCTGGCTGACGTTACCGTGGAACTTTGTGAACGCCCTAATCTTTCTGGAGTTTACCACTGGGCTGGGGCGGACGCTTTGAGCCGCTATGAGATTGGGGTCAGAATCGCTGAACATTTCGGACTAGATTCTGATAAGTTTATTAAGGCTTCCTTGCGTTCGGAGCTTCCCGACCTTGCGGCTCGACCACGCGATTTGAGCCTGCAGTTACACCCATTAGCAGGTAAATTGCGCACCCCGGTTCAGGCTTTTGCGGAACAGCTCGGAGAACTAAGGATTCCACGAGGTTGTGAGGAATGGTATGAAAAAGAGACCGGACGAAAGGTCGTGCGTCTTTTGGAGAAAGGGATAGACTTCTAAACATGGACGTTCTCCCGCGCCAAGCTGCTGATGCTGTCGTCAATATGTCGGCAGACTTGATGCTGCTGGAGCACTACCCCCACCCCGAAAGGGTTCGTTTTCGTCCGTTCGCCTGGTCCGAACCCGCCTACACTTTTGGCGTTTCTCAGAATTGGAGTAAGTATCGAGCCCAAGTGCCCGCTCAGTTTCCGCTTATCCGTCGCAGTACTGGGGGTGGCTTGGTTTCGCACCTTGATGATTGGACCTTCGCTCTGGTGATTCCGCCGCAGCATTCGCTTTTTGCCGCGGAGGCCTTAGCCAGTTATGCCGCCGTCCATGAGGCCTTGGTCGGTGCTCTTTTGGCGCAATCTTTGCCGGTTAAACTCGTAACAGCTCCAGCTGGTAAGAGGGAGTTCGCCTCACCCGATGACTGCTCTCAGCGAGCTGAGCCCTACGATCTAGTGCGGACGGATGATGGCCGAAAGGTGGCCGGAGCGGCCCAGAAGAGGAACCGCAAGGGCCTGCTCATTGAAGGGTATATCTGGCGGCCATTTCTGGAAGGCTGCGACTGGCTTCGTTTTGAGAAGGATTTCACCGTGGCCCTTGGGAAAGTCCTCGAGAGCCCGCCCGTGACAGTCGCAGAACCGATTTACAATCAGTTCGACCACGAAGGGACTTGGGCGAAGTTTGCTTCGCGTGAGTGGAACGAAAGAATTTAACTGAACAGATCCAACTGCGGGCCTTCGGGCTTTTCGGCGGGTTTGGGGGCCTTCGGTTTCTTGATCTCCGGCGAGGCTTGAATGCTTTGGGTCATCGCGGCCTTGGCGGGCAATCCTGAGCCAGATTCCAGTCCGCCTAGGATTTCGCGGGCACGTTGGACGACGATGGGCGGCATGCCGGCGAGGCGAGCAACCTGAATGCCGTAGGATCGATCAGCGGAACCTGGGACGACCCGTCGGACAAAAACAATCTCATCTTTCCATTCCTTAACGGCCACCGACCAGTTGCGAAGACGCGGCATGGAGTCAGCTAGACGAGTTAATTCGTGGTAGTGCGTGGCGAAGAGTGTGCGTGGTCCAGCCTCCCCTGCGCCGTGGAGGTGCTCGGCGACTGCCCAAGCGATGCTAATCCCGTCGTAGGTGCTCGTACCTCGGCCGATTTCATCAAGTACCACCAGGGACCGGGACGTGGCATTGTTCAGGATGTTGGCCGTTTCATTCATCTCGACCATGAAAGTCGAGTTACCGCGTGAAAGTTCATCGGATGCCCCGACGCGACAGAAGATGCGGTCGATTAGGCCAATGCGGGCGGATTGTGCCGGCACCCAGCAACCCAGATGGGCAAGTAATGCAATGAGTGCGACTTGGCGGATGTAAGTCGACTTGCCCGCCATATTGGGGCCGGTGAGTAAGGCAATCTGCTCCCCCGTCGAGCTCAGACTGGTGTCGTTAGGGACAAAAGAGCCGGCACCTGGGCGTGATTGGAGCATGCGCTCGACCACGGGGTGGCGACCTTGGATGATTTCGAGTCGATCAGAATCGTCCACGGTCGGCTTGGACCAATTGGCTTCCCGGGCGAGTTCGGCCCACCCACGGAGAATATCGATTTCGGCAATTGCGTGGGCGGTGGAGAGCAGGGATTCGGCACGCGCCAGTACTTCCGCTAAGAGCGATTGGAAGAGTTCAGTTTCACGGGCCAGGGCCTGTTCGTCGGCACGTAAAACTTCTCGTTCTTTAGTCCGGAGTTCTTCGGTGGTGAAGCGTTCGGCGTTCACCATCGTTTGTTTGCGGATATAGTCGACGGGGACGGCCGCGAGATTGGCTTTGGTGATCTCGATGGCGTAGCCGAAGGCGCCGTTATAGCGTACTTTTAGGGATTTTATGCCGGTGCGGGTCTGTTCTTTGCGTTCAAATTCAACGATCCAACTTTTACTGTCAGAGGCTAAGCTGCGGAGGCGGTCGAGTTCGGCGTCAAACCCCGCCCGTAATGCCCCGCCCTCGCTGAGGTCGACGGGGAGTTCATCTGCAAGGGCGGCATCAAGTTTGGCTAGCAGAGCGGACTCTGGGTTAAGGCGCCCCGCATGGCTAGATAAGGATCCGGGAGGTAGTGCACGAAGCTCTTCACTGATGGTTGGTATCGTGCGGAGAGTGTCGCGAACGCCGCCTAGTTCGCGCGGGTTGCGCAGGCGGTTCTGAAGCCGTGCGATGATGCGGGCGATATCGCGAACTCCGCAGAGGGATTCGCCGATGCGCGAAGAAGCACCTGGGTGTTTGACTAACTCGCCGACCGCCGATTGGCGATGGGCGATGATAGTTAGGTCCGTAGATGGTTCGGCGAGCCAGGAGGCCAAAAGGCGTGAACCAGCGGGCGTACTAGTACGGTCGATAGTCTCGAGGAGTGAGCCATCACGGGAGCCGTTGGAGGCCGCAAATAACTCTAAGTTGCGGGAGGAAGCCGCGTCGAGGAGGACGGAGGAGCCAAGCTTTGCTTCTATCAGCCGAAAAAGGTTTTTAGGCCGGTCGCAGAGTGAATCCGTGACGTAGCCGAGCACCGCGCCTGCGGTGCCTAAGGCGGGATGGTCATCGTTGAGTCCGAACCCAGCCAAGCCATGGACGGCCAGGGTCTGGGTCACGAGGCGAGCTCCGGCCGAAACATCAAAATTCCATCCTGGGAGTCGCGAGACGGCCCTACCCTGGAGGAAGACCTCAAGGGCTTCGCGGTGTTCGGGCGGTGGTTCCAGCCCTTCCGGCAGGATGATTTCCCGGGGGGAAACGGAATGCAGTAACGGGAGTAGGCGTGCCGGCGAGGTGTCTGCGGCCAACCGGAAATCAGCGGTTGAGACATCAAGCCACGCAGCCTGCCAGCCATGTTTATCCCACGAGATTGCGGCGAGGAAATTACCGCGCTTGGAATCGAGCTGGGAGTCTTCGAGCGCTGTGCCCGGGGTCAGGATGCGCGTAAGGCCGCGGCGAACCAGTTTCCCGGCCACCGGGGCTTCGAGTTGATCGCAAATGGCAACTTTCCATCCTGCGGCGAGCAATCGGTTGACGTATGCTGGGGCGGCATGGTGTGGGAGGCCAGCCATCGGGGTCTCATGGCGTTTGGTCAAAGTGAGGCCAAGGACTTTAGCGGCCACTTCCGCGTCATCCCCAAAGACCTCATAGAAGTCGCCCAGTCGGAAAAGCAAGATGGTCCCAGCCGAAAGTTTCTCACGAAACTCGCGGTACTGCCGCTGCATGGGGGTCTCTTTTTCCACGAGGAAAAGGGATGCCCTCTCGCTTGGTGTGCGCAAGAACGGACTGACTTCACTCCCGCCCCGAAGGCGGGAAGTTGCTCACATGAGCTGGGCGGCGAGTTCGGAGAGGGCGCTGCGGACACCGTGGAGCAGACGGACATTGGCGGTGACGCCATGGCCTTTCATGCGTTCGTGGGTATGAATTAGCCCGTTGGATTTACCGTCTAGGTAAGGGGTGTCGACTTGATCAAGGTCACCAATCAGCACGACTTTTGAGCCTTCGCCGATTCGGGTGATCACGGTTTTGGCCTCATGGGGGGTCATGTTCTGGGCTTCATCGACAATCATGAAGGCGTGGCCGATGGAGCGTCCGCGGATAAACGTCATCGCCTCAATCTCAATCAGTCCCGAATCGATTAACCATTGGTACGGCTTGCGGGGTTGATTGACTGCCTGAAACTGCGAACCGAAGATGGGTTGAGCCGACTTCATTGCCTGGGCCTTTTTCTGGCGGCGTTGGGAGTCGGTCGCGACAGATTCTTTCGCCGTCGGTGTGGGCGCCGCGCTTCCGTTCTTAGAAAACAGCACTTCAAGATTATCGAAGTAGGGCTGGATGTACGGCGAGAGCTTTTCTTCCTTGGAGCCGGGGAGTGCGCCGATGTCTTTACCGATTTGGACGACTGGTCGGGAGACGTAGAGTTTCTTGTAGGGGGAGAAGTCGCTGAGGACTTGCGACAAGGCAGCGGCGATGGATAGGAACGTCTTGCCCGTACCCGCCCGACCGAAGCAGGTCACGAGTTTGAGCTCAGGGTTAAGGAGTGCATCGAGGAAAATCCATTGCTCGAAGTTCTTCGGGATGACGCGCATGCCGCGGGGCATCTGCAGTCCCTTCCGGGCACCACTGTCTGCGGAGAGGAATTCGCGGTAAAGTCCCAGCGGGACAAAGGCCCCCTCGCCGACGTGCCGGGCTGGTTCGGTCCAAGCGTCCGAAGTCAGCATCACGTATTCGTTGATGATGAGTGGCGGCTCCGCCTTAACCTTCACCTGGACCTGGGCGAGTTCACGGAAATCTCGCATGGCAGCCGCGGTAACGTTGATGGTGCGATAATCCCCGACATCGCTGGTTTCGACGCGGTCGTTGCGGTAGTCCTGTACGTCCATCCCGAGGGCCTGAGCCTTGAGGGCCATGCAGGCATCTTTCGTTACGAGTACCACGGCTCCCTTGGAAGTATCCCGCAGGTACAAGGCTGAAGCGATGATGCGGTGGTCGGGTGCGTCGACTTGCATGAAGACGGCCCGGAGTCGCTCCGCTTTGGCACCGTTGAAGTGATCGCGGATGAGTGACTCGTTGATGACAATGCGGAGTTCGCCGCCGTCACGCAACTTCGCGTGAAGTGCACCAGGCTTGGTCGAATCGCCTTCGGCGATTTCTTTCAAGCTTCGGTTTTCGAAAAGACTTCGAATAGAGCGGTTCACTCGACGCGCACTGGCGCCGAGCTGCCCTTGTTGGGTCTTAAGACGATCCAATTCGGACAAGACCTCGACAGGTACGGCGACAATATGCTCGTCGAACTTGAACAGGGACTCGGGATCGTGAATAAGAACGTTGGTGTCCAGGACGTAAGTCTTTTTCACTCTCTTATTTAAAGCGACATCGACCGACGGGGCAACCCGTAAAATTAGATACCTTCGGCGAGTGAGGCTAGATAGTCCCAGCTGTAAATGCCCGTTCGATGGCCGTCGCTAAACTCAAAGGTGACGGCATAGTTCCCGATCTTCGTCAGTCCGGTGACAGTGACTCCGGGGAAGCGTCGGGGGCCATCCCCGCCCCAGCGTTGCCCCAGGATATCGACTTCCCCCATGTTCTCTGCACTGGGTGAACGCTCGCGGAGGTGTTCGGCCTTAAAGAGTTGTTCGGAGCCGTCGGACCAGGTGACGGCCACGTAATCTCCGACAATCTGGAGGTCGTGAGGTGCTTGCATGGTCGGAATTTGCGGCTGTCGCCATGGTGGTGCAAGCAGGGACAATCGCCGAGGGACGCCTTGACTCCCCCGCCCTCTTATAAAGGCTGTCGGGACTATGGCAGGCGTAGGCAAATTACTCAAACAGGCACAAAAAATGCAACGCGGCATCGCCGAGGCTCAAGAGCGGCTCGCCGCGGAGCGCGTCGAGATCTCCCATGGTGGCGGTGCGATCCGGATTGTTGTCAACGGTCACGGCTTGGTCCAATCGCTTGTGCTCGATTCAGAGTTCTTGAAAGAGGAGAAGTCCGTCGTGGAGCTCGCCTTAGTGGCCGCCTTGCAGGAAGCTTCGGTGAAGGCTCGCGAACTTCATGAGGCTACGATGTCGAAGGCGACGGCCGGCTTTTCGCTGCCGGGTATGTAACGCTTGTGACTCCTTCTTTCGACAAGGTTAGACAGTTGCTTAAAATGCTACCCGGGATGGGGCATCGCTCTGCGGAGCGGATCGCCCTCCATCTTTTAGTGGAGCGCCCGGGTAAACTGGTACCGTTGTTGGAATCTTTGCAGGCGGCCGCTTCGGCGGTGCGCCGCTGTAACCGTTGCGGCAGTCTGGCGGAATCGGACCTCTGCGTTATTTGCATTGATCCTAAGCGGGAGCCTTCATCGGTTTGCGTCGTCGAACAGGTGCCCGATATGATGGCAATAGAAAGGTCGGCCGCGTACCGGGGCACTTATCACGTGCTCCATGGCCGGCTTTCCCCGATTAACGGGGTCGGTCCGGATCAGCTGAACTTAGCGAGTTTTGAGCAACGGCTTAAAGATGAGCCCATTACGGAAGTGGTCTTGGCGTTAGGCAACGACATCGAAGGTGAAGCCACCTGCCATTACATCCGTGAGGCTATCCACGGGATTCGTCCCTCGATTAAAGTTTCACGTATCGGTTTTGGTTTGCCGAGTGGCAGTGGCCTGACTTTTGCCGACCCGGCTACACTCCGGAGCGCATTGGAGGGACGTCGCGATGTCATTAACTGAAGTCTGGTCCGTCTACCCGCGAGTGGCGGAGGATTTCTGGATCGCCAAGGCGGAGTTCGTGACTGCTTCCACGGGCGAGTTGGCCTTGGAGAAGATGATGTCCCCAGTCGGGAGGCTTTCGGATTTATTTACGACCGAACGGCCAGAAAAGAGATTCCCTGATTACTTTGCCGATGATGAATTACTTGCCGGGTACGGCGTATTCTTTTTGCCGCAAAGTTTTATCCGTACATCCTTGGCGTTGGCTCAGGTTTGCGGGTATCGGGGTTGGCGCCCGGCTTCGGCGACCCCGGCAGTGCTGGATCTCGGCTCGGGACCCGGCTCTTGCGGTGTCAGCGCTGCCTATCGCCTCCTCGCGGCAGGTTCGCCTGCGATTGAACTTACCGGATTGGACAAATCACCGATGGCGCTTGTCGCGATGGAAGAATTTGGACGAGCTGTCTTGGGCGAGCGAGGAACGGTGCGTACTCGCGTCGGTGACGCCGCCGACCCTTCCAGTTGGCCCGAGGGAGACTTTGACGTTATTGTCGCAGGCTTCGTTATGAATGAAATGCCGCACCTTGATGCGGAAGGATTATTAAAATGGGTTGGGGCACTTAAACGACGTCTTCGCCCCGGTGGGTTAATCTTGATCCTGGAGCCCGCCTTGAAGATTACCGCTGAGCGGTTGCAAAGATTGAGTGATGAGATCGCTGGTGCCGGACTCATCCGACGGGTCGCTCCCGATCTCAATCAGCTCCCGGACCCTCTCTTGAAAATTGGCGAGTATTGGACGCATGAGGCCAGGGCTTGGGAGATACCCGCTTCCACCGAATTCGTGAACCGTCGGCTGCACCGAGATTTACGAGAAGTGCGTTTCGCTTTCGCGGCCTTTTCCGATGCCCCCTTGGCAGAGTTGCCGGCCTCTTTGTCTCGCCTAGTTTCCGATGTGCAGATCATTAAAGGCTTGTTGCGATTTATCACGGTGCGTGATGGCAATCTTGAATCGGTGGAGGTTCCGACCCGGGGTTTGTCTAAGCATGAAGTCAAGAAACTGGCCGCCTCTTTCGGTCGCGGAGACATCATCCGCCACCCAGCACCGCCTAGCTCGAAGATGCGTTTGGCAGGCCATGCCGATTTTGAGGTTATTTGGCATCCGGGCGAATTGACCTGAACGTAACCTGTCCGAAACAACAAGTTAACAAGGGGTGAATTGCTAATTTTGGCCAAAAACGTCTCCATCGTATGCTTCTTGCTGACAAAAAAGATTAGGGAGTTATAATCATGGAAACACCGATGTTTAATCGCGAACTGAGTTGGCTTAGTTTTGACCGAAGGGTCCTTGAATTGGCCGAGGATGAAACCCTGCCGCTGCTGGAGCGCGTGCGCTTTCTTTCCATCGCCAGTTCGAATCTCGATGAGTTCTTTGAGATTCGGGTCGCCGGTATCATGCAGCAAGAGGAGTCATCTAGCCATCCCGCTACCCGTGAGTTCCTTCAAGAGGTGCTCGGTAAGGCTCGTCTGTTGGTCGAGGCGGAACAGGCCTGCTGGAAGCGGAGTCTCTTGCCCGCTTTGATTGCGCAGGGAATTAATTTCAAGTCTCGCGAGCAATTGGATGAATTCGACCGCGCGGAACTCTCCCCTCGTTTTGATACAGAAATTCTGCCCGCCTTGACCCCTCTGGCGATTGACCCTTCGCACCCCTTCCCGGTCCTGACCAATAAAGGTCTATACCTTCTCGCCCTTCTGCGGGACCCGACTGATGGCGAAATCCGTCGGGCGGTTGTGCCGGTACCTCGCGTGCTTGCACGAGTTCTGGCGGTGGGTCAGGCCGAGCGTCGTTCCTTCACGTTGCTCAGCCACGTGGTCCAGCTTTTCATTCACCGGCTTTTCCCAGGATTAGAGCTTCAGGGTTCATGGGCTTTCCGCATCACACGGAATAGCGACCTGTACGTCGATGAAGAGGAAGCGGGAAATTTGCTCGAGGCTATCGAGGAGGAGATCCGCAACCTGCGAAAAGGGGCGCCGGTGCGGCTTGAAATTGAAGCAGATGTGCCTGAAGGAGAGATGCTCTGGCTCTTGAAATCATTGGGGTTATCAGCCGAAAACGCCTTTCGTATCGATGGTCCAGTTAACTTGCTCCGCCTCGGAAGCCTCATCGATATGATTCCCCGGCCGGATCTCTTATTTCCGACCTTCATTCCGGCCCTTCCGCCTGAATTCGCTGATCCAAGTAAGCTTTACTCCCGAATCGCGCAGCAGGATTTACTGCTGCATCATCCCTACGAATCTTTCACGCCTGTGGTGGAGTTCCTCCGTCAGGCTGCTCGCGACGATGCCGTAGTGGCGATTAAGCTCACCCTTTATCGAACGAGCGGCGACTCTCCGGTCGTGGAGGCGTTGAAGGAGGCCGCTCGTAATGGCAAGCAAGTGACGGCGCTGGTTGAGCTGCGTGCGCGCTTTGATGAATTAAATAACATCGAATGGGCACGTCAGTTAGAGGAAGCGGGTGCTCACGTTGTTTACGGCCTCTCTGGCTTGAAGACGCATTGTAAGGCCTGTCTTGTGGTTCGTCAGGAAAAGGGCGTCCTGCGACGCTATGCCCATCTTGGGACCGGCAACTATAACCCCAAGACGGCACGCATTTATACGGACTTCTCTCTGTTCACGGCCGACGAGGAAGTCACCGCCGACGTCGGTTTACTCTTCAATGTGCTTACGGGAAATTTGAGCCGCCCGAAATTTAAGCAGCTCCTCATCGCGCCGTTCGATCTTTCCCGTCGTATTGTTGATCTAATCGATGCGGAAACTTCGGCGGCAGCCTCCGGTCGCAAAGCAGGTATCTTTGCGAAGGTAAACAGTCTGGTCGATCCCGACGTCATCAAGGCACTTTACCGTGCCTCCTCCGCGGGCGTGAAAGTCGAGCTAGTGGTGCGGGGTATCTGTTGTCTTAAGCCTGGGGTGCCCGGTAAAAGTGATAATATCCGCGTCCGGAGTTTCTTAGGTCGTTTCTTGGAACACAGCAGGCTCTTCCGTTTCGAGAACTCTGGGGGTGAACCCATTATCCTTATGGGGAGCGCCGATTGGATGCCGCGCAATTTCCTGCGTCGCGTTGAGTGCGTCTTCCCCATTCGTTCGAAATCCCTACGTAAGCGCATCGATGCAGAGATCATTTCGATTTATATGGAGCGGACGGGGGATGCCAAGGAGTTGCAGGGGGATGGTGCTTACCTTCCCTGTCAGCCCAACGGACGGCAGGCAGCTTGCGCCCAGGATGCGTTCTTATCTTTTTCCCGCCGACTTGCTCCTGAATCGATTATCGCCCCGCCGAAGAAGGCCCGAGGCAGATCCGTTCGACGGCCGCGTTGAAACCCTCAGCGTCGCCGAGGATTTCCACTTCCAGCCGGACATACATTAGCGGAATGGGCGGACGGAAGCGTGACTGAAGTCGGACAGCATCTTTCTCCGTGGTGATAATCATCTCCGCCTTGGCTCTAATTGCCTGATCCAAGACCTCATCAAGGTCTTCATCATTGAAAGCGTGGTGATCCAGGAAGCGACGCTTGGAGGCAAGGATGGCACCGTGGGCGATGAGGGTTTCCTCAAAGCGTTCAGGGGTGGCGATACCGGAGAAAGCCGCCACTCGCTTGCCTTGCAGGGTGGTCATGGGGAAGCGAGTGGTTCCTTCCACTTCGACCAGCTCCTTGGCACTATGGGCGCATGCGATAATTTCCGCCTTGGGGTTATGCCGGCGGATGAGGCTCACGAGGGTTGGGTCAGGTTGCCCTACGGATTTCGTTAGGAAAACATAGGAGGCACGCGAGAGATTGGCGATGGGCTCCCGAAGGATGCCACGGGGCAGGAGTGCTCCATTGCCAAACGGATCGCGACTATCGACCAGTAGCAGATTAATCTGTCCGCGTAATGGTAGGTACTGTAGGCCGTCGTCGAGCAGGATGGTGTCCACCCCGAAGCGACGAAGGGCGAAGCGTCCGCCCTCGACGCGATCTCGGTCAACGATGACGACCACGCCGTCCTTGCAGAGATTCGTTGCGAGCATGAAAGGCTCATCACCCGCTTCGTCGGGTCCAGCTAAGACGGTCTTCCCGTCCGAGACGACGAGCGGGTCTGGCCGGCTTCCCTGGGTGAGCCATCGCCAAAAACGTTTTACCATCGAATCGCTCGCACCTTTATAGCCACGAGAAAGAATGGCCACCCGGCGGCCGCGACCTGCCAGAACATGTGCCATCTTAAGCACGATCGGGGTCTTGCCTGTTCCGCCAACCGTCAGATTCCCCACGACGACCACCTTGCAGCCTAGTGGGGTGTCCCGAAAGAGCCGATTGCGGTAAAGCCAGAGCCGGAGGCGAACCAGAACCTCAAAAATCCACGAAAGGACCCGAAGCACCCCCCCGAGAAGCTTGGCCCCCACCCCCTTGCGGCGTTCGTAGACTACGTCTACGGCGAAGCCCGCAATGGACTCTCCAAGCGAGGAAAGGAACCCTCTGTGCTTCGCGGACATAGACGAATTGATGCAAAGTTGTTTGACGCAGGCAAGCATCCCGATTGAGAAGGACGACCCAGCGCCATGCTTGTTCACCTGTTGCGCACCAAACTTCTCCGAGCCGAGGTCACCGCGGCTCGTCTCGATTACGAGGGCTCTTTGGCCGTCGATCGCGAGCTTATGGCCCTTGTGGGTATGCTTCCCTATGAGAAGATCCTGGTCGGGAATCTGGCTAATGGGGAGCGATTTGAGACCTATGCCATCCCTGCCCCTGCCGGGAGTCGCGAAGTCTGCCTAAATGGCGCCACCGCCCATCTGGGCAAGCCTGGCGACCTGCTGGTAATCATGACCTTTGCCGAGGTTGACCCTACCCAAGCCCCCTCCTGGAAGCCGAAGACGGCGACCCTGGCCGAGGGTAACCGCCGGATTGTCCGCCTCGAGAACCCTGAAGTCCCCGTCGACCTCCTTACCACCTTCCAACGATGAGCTATCGTCTCTATATCCCCGGACCGCTTACTATCTCCGACTCGATCGTCCAAGCCATGGGGAAACCCATGATCGGGCATCGCTCCGGCGATTTCGTCAAACTGTACAACGACATGCAGCCTCGCTTGCAATCGATGTTCTACACGCAGGACCCCGTTTACCTGGGCACCAGTTCTGCCTGGGGTGTGATGGAAGGTGCTTTGCGTAACGTCTGCCAGAAGGGTGTGCTTAATTGCATGAACGGCGCTTTCTCCGACAAGTGGAATGATGTCGCCAAGCGCTGCGGAAAATATGCGGAAGCTCTCAAGTTTGAATGGGGTCAACCCGTCGACCCTGATGCTGTGCGCAAGGCTCTGGCCACCGGCAAGTTTGACTGCATTACCTTCATCCATTCCGAAACCTCCACGGGCACCCTCTCGCCCATTGCCGACATCATGGCGGTCGTCCGAGAATTCCCAGAAGTTATTTCCATCGCCGACACGGTAAGTTCATTCTCCACGATCCCGATTAAGAAAGATGAGTTGGGGATCGATATCTTCCTGACGGGTTCCCAGAAGGCCCTCGCCCTCCCCCCTGGCCTGGCAATCTTCGCCGTGAGCGAACGGGCCCGTGAGCGCGCCAAGCAGGCGTCCGACCGCGGTTACTATTTCGACCTCATCGAGTTTCATGATAACCACGTCAAGGGCATGACCCCTTCGACCCCGTGCATCTCCCTCTTCTACGGTCTCCAGCAGCGCTTGATTGAAGTCGAAGCCGAAGGATTGGACAATCGTTACGCCCGCCATATCCGCCTGAATGAGCGGATGCGTGCCTGGGGTCTCGCCAAGGGCTTCTCGCTGCTGCCGGAAGTGAAGTTTGGCACCCGCGGCCTCAATTGCTTCAAGAATGACCGCAACGCCGATCTAGAGCGCCTTAATAAGACGCTCAAGTCCCGCCACCAACTGGTCATCGACGGCGGTTATGGCAAACTGAAGGGCAAGACCTTCCGAATTTCCAATATGGGCGACGAATCTGACGCCACTATCGCCACTCTTATCGCCGCCCTCGACGACTCCTTCGCCGAGCAGGGGATGTGACCGGGTTGACATTCGGTTATCATCCTACGCATGCGCAAGAAGCCTTCCCAGTCTAAGTCCACCGAGTCCGCCCCTGTTGGTTCGAAGACCCTCGTCATCGCCGAGAAGCCGTCGGTGGCCGCGGATCTTGCCAAGGTGCTCAAGGTGGCCAAACAGGGCGAGATCTTCGAGAACGACCAGTGGGTGATTAGTTCTTCCATCGGGCACGTGGTGCGTTTGAAGGACCCGCAGGATATTGATGAGAAGTTCAAACGCTGGACGCTGAAGGACCTGCCGATTCTTCCTGATAAGTTCGATGGTTCCGCCAGTTCGGACATCCTTAAGGTCGTCATTAGTGAGCGCAATAACGGTGAACGCTTCAAGCTGCTCAAGAAGCTGCTGGGTCGCGAAGATATTGGCACGGTCGTCAATGCCTGCGACGCCGGCCGTGAGGGTGAACTGATTCTTCACTACATCTACCAACTGGCGAAATGCCGTCTGCCGCTCAAGCGCCTTTGGCTCACGAGTATGACCAACAGCGCGATTGCGGAGGGCTTCGAGCACTTGCTCGATGAGTCTGCTAAGGCAGGGCTGCTTGGTTCGGCCATCGGCCGTTCGCAGGCGGATTGGCTGGTCGGCATGAATGGTAGTCGTTTCAGTACCATTATCATCGGCGGGGCTAAGCGGGATGTCTTTTCAGTCGGCCGGGTCCAGACTCCGACCTTGATGCTGATCGTGAAGCGCGAGCTCGAAATCCGCGGCTTCGTTCCCAAGACTTTCTGGAAGATTGAAGGAAATTTCGGCGTCACCCTCGGCGGCTATCTGGGGGCCGCCCAAGTTCCTGGCGTCACCGACCGCAAGGAGGCTGAGCGTTTTTACGACGAAGCCCAGGCCCGCAAGGTGGCCGAAGAGTCGCTCAAGATTGGCACCGGCACGGTTTCCGATGAGCGTAAGCCTAAGAAAGAAAGCGCTCCGCGCCTGTTCGATCTCACGACTTTGCAGCGCGAGAGTAATCGCCGCTTTGGTTTTTCGGCCCAGACGACGTTGCGCACGGCACAGGCGTTGTATGAGCGTCATAAGGCACTCACCTACCCTCGTACGGATTCCCAGTATCTCCCTGAAGATTATATCCCCAATGCCAAGGCCGCGCTCCAATCGTTGGAAGGCGCCCACCCCGCTGGGGTTTTTGCCAAGGAAGCCCTCCAGAAGGGCTGGGTAGATAGCTGCGGTCGACGCGTCTTTGATAACCGTAAGGTCAGCGATCACTTCGCGATTATCCCCACGGGTACGGTGCCGCAGGGTTTGGACCCGTTTGAGCAAAAGATTTACGATCTGGTGGTTCGACGATTCGTCGGCGTCTTCTTCCCGATGGCCGAATTCGAGGAGACGGTACGCACCACGACCGTCGGTGAACATTCTTTCCGGACGACTGGCAAGGTCCTCGTCATCGCCGGCTGGCGCTCCGTCTGGGGGCAAGAAGCCGAAGCCGAAGAAGATAAGGATAAGGAAGGCGCTGCGAGTCTCCCCGCACTGTCCGATAAGGATGGTGTGCCTGCCCAGGCCAAGGTGCACGGGATTGACGTCAAGGAAGACGCGACCAAGCCGCCGGCCCGCTATAACGAAGCCTCTCTACTCGGTGCGATGGAGAATGCCGGCAAGCTCGTCGATGACGAAGCTCTCGCTGAGGCAATGAAGGAACGTGGCTTGGGTACGCCCGCCACCCGCGCAGCCACGATTGAGGAGCTGCTCACAAAATCATACATCGAGCGCCAAGGTAAAGAGCTCGTGCCGCTGTCCAAGGCTTTCCAACTTCATCAGTTCCTGCATGCCAAGGGAATGGCTTTCCTCACTGAGCCGCAACTGACGGGCGAGTGGGAGTACAAGTTGAAACAGATTGAGCACGGCAAGTTGACCGCCGAAGATTTTATCGCCGAGATTAAAGAACAGGTACGCTCTATGGTGGCCGCCGGCGCCCAGAAGCTGCCTTCCGCTGCGCTTGAACCTTCTGTCCTCTCTCCGACCGATGGTAAGCCGCTGCTGACTGATGGGGAGAAGTATTTCTCCCAGGACACGGTGGGAACCACGGATCGTCCGAAGCTGACCATCTACGTGGCCATGAATGGTCATAACATTACTCCGACCGAAGTCGCCGAACTGGTTGAGAAGCGTCGCATCGGTCCCTTTGCCGATTTCCGCTCGATGAAGTCTGGCAAGAACTTCACGGGCTTCATCGACCTTGTCGACCCCGACACGATTAAACCCCGCGGAGTCGAACCCAAGGCAGAGACCCCTCCGCCCGTCGTCGAAGGCGCAGAAGCCGCCCCCGTCAAGGCACCCCGCAAGACCAAGCCCAAGGCCCCGAGCGGTAAACTTAAGGCTGTCTTGTTCTTCCCGCCACGCGAAGGTGCCGACGGTAATCCCGATGCTTTCGATACCGATTGGCCTGTGCTGGGCATGTGTCCCGTGAGCGGACTGCCCGTCCAGCATACGCCGACCGCTGGTTATCGCGTCTGCCCGCATAAAGCCCAAGAGGCCGGAGCAAAGAAGACCTTTAGCCTCAATTCGGAGATGCTGAAGTGTCCGATCTCAGCAGAGGACGTATCAAAGCTCCTTAATGAGGGTAAGACTGGCCTGAAGAAATTTGTCTCCAACCGTACCCGACGCGCCTTTGAGGCGTTCCTGGTAGCCGATAAGGACAAAGGCTGGTGGTTCGCCTTCCCTCCGCGCAAGCCGAAGGCGGGCAAGGGCGCCCCGGCTGAGAAGAAGTCCGACAACGAACCGTTCTGATTACTTTTCCCAGGACTGCCGAGGGATTCGACTGAGCAAGGGGAGCCTGAGTTGGTTCTCCATCTCCCGTAGCTCCATCAGGTCGTCTGGTGAACCGTCATCGACGTCTTTCATGCGGACAATCCAGTATTGTCGATACCACGTATAGGCTGCCGGCTTCTTGCCAGCCTCCCATTCTATCCGAGCGTGGAGACGGGCGGCATACCAAGGTGAGTTTGGTAACTCGGCGGCCTGACGATAGTACTCCGAGGCCAGCTGCTTGTCGCCTAGCTTCATGTCGGACATCTGGGCGGCACAGAGAAGGAGGGAGACTTTATTTTTAGAATATTTGAGGCCCTCGTCGATCACGTCGAGACCGCGCCGTGCATACGTACGAAAGAGCCTGTCTTGGGTTTCTTTAGGGACCTTTCCGTACCCACCGCGTTTGCGGATTTCCCAGTGGGCGAGGTCGTAGCCAATGGCGTAGCCAGTGTTCTCCCAAAAGTAACGTGAGTAAGGGTCAAGGGCGCAGGCCGTGCGCATTAAGGCTTCGCAGCCAGGGCGATCCTTACGTTCCCAGAGGACATAACTCCGAATCCAGGTAAGATCTGCCACCACGGTGCGTAACCCGCCCATGATTCCGAGTAAGACCCCCTGCCCCAAGGTGGGCTCTAACTCTTTCCGGCCAATTTCTGGAATACAGGGGCGAACTTTAATCCAGGAGTACTCGGTGAAAATCCCGGCTCCAATCAACAGCGCCAGCGAGGCCAGCCATGGGGCTAACTTCCGCACGGTTAAATTTCTCGTCGACGGAAGATGAAGGCGGCTAGCACCAAATAGGCCGCCATATAGAAGACGCCCGACGCCACCACCCAGGGAATCGCGTCAGCAGGGACAGAGGCAGGCTCGAGCACAAGTGCGTCCCCGATGTTGAATTGCTGTAAGTTGGGTAGCAGACGACTGCTGGTCCAAAGGAACGCTTTGTAGGTTAGGCTTTCAGTTGGCTTGAGTAGGACGTCTTGCGCGATCCATTGAAGCTGTCCGGCCACGACGGCCAGCGCGCCCACAATGACGGCGAAAAGAAAAGTCCGAGCGATGGATGAGATCGTCAGTACGATGGCGATAACGACCCCCATTCGTAGCCATTGCAGCAGGGCGTACGTCATCATGCCCCCGCCACTAAAGAGCCCGTTCACTGGGGGCAGTCCGCGTTGTTCGGCCTGCATGAGTAGCGTTTGTTCTCTCGCCCACATCACGCTCCCGAGGAGGAGTGAGAGTGTGAATAGAAAGACTGCGAGTACTGCCCACGCTCCGAAGAACTTTCCAAGTAAGAATTCGGTGCGGCTGAGCGGCTTCGCTAGCAAGGTCAGTGCGGTTCGGTTATCCATCTCCGAGAAGAATAATTGGGCAGTCATGACGATCCCTAGTACCGAGCCGAAGAGGAACATGCCGCCAAAGCCAAAGTCGGCGATGAACTTGAGTTCTCCGTGTCCGAAATCCAAGAAACGAAATGAAAGCGAAGAAAGCACCATCGCGGCTCCGAGGACGATGAGGAAGGCGAAGAAGCGCTGCCGGACCGCTTCGAGGAAGGTGACCCGCGAAATCAAATACGTGCGTTGCAGGGAGGCTTTCATGTTTAGGCGTCGTGGCTGCCGGTGACGAGTTCCCGGAAGAGATCTTCGAGGGAGCGGCGTGGGTGGGTGACGGAGGTGACCTTGGCGCCGTGGGCCGCTAAGGCCGTTTCGGCCGCATCCCGGGCGGCTGGGGTGAGGGCTTCGATGGTCATGACATGGCGATCTCGGCGCGCGAGCACGTCTTCGACTTTGCCTTCAAGGACCAGCTTGCCGCGATCCATGATGGCGACGCGGTCGCAGACTTGTTCGACTTGACCGAGTAAGTGGGAGCAGAGCACGACGGTTTTCCCTTTATCGCGCATCGCATGAATCATCCGGCCGATGGCAGCAGAGCCGACGGGGTCTACGCCAGCGGTAGGTTCGTCAAGAATAACCAACTCAGGGTCATGGACAATGGCTTGAGCGAAGCCGATGCGTTGGAGCATGCCCTTGGAATAGGTGCCGATGGGCCGGTTCGCGGCCTCGGTCATCGCAGCCAGGGCGAGAGCCTCTTCGACCGCTTGGCCGACCTTTTCGGCGGATACCCCGCTCAACTGAGCGCAGTAGCGGACGAGTTCGCGGCCGCTGAGGAATTTATGGAAGTAAGGTGCTTCGGGCAGGAAGCCCGTGCGCTCCCGGGCGGAAGCCGTGGCTGAGGGTTGGCCGAGGATAGTGATTTCACCAGCGGTGGCAGGAACGAGTCCCAGGATAATCTTGAGCGTCGTACTTTTGCCGCAACCGTTGGGCCCCAGCAGTCCGTAGACTTGCCCGCGCGGGATTTCCAGGGTGAGGTCGTCGACGGCGCGGAGCTTGAGGCCGCGGATACCGATACGGAAATCCTTGGTGAGGTTGCGGACGGAAATCGCGGAGGTCATCGCTTGATCGAGAAATCCTTACAGGTTCTTAGGCCGGAGAAATCTTTGATTTCCTCCGATTTGATATGCCCATCAAGGGATTTGACAATTTCATCGGTAAACCCTTCGACTTCCGACCCCTTTCCTTCGGCGTTAAGGTAAACTCGGCCGTCTGGGAGGTTTTGAACATACCCCGTAACATCGAATCCGCGGGCCAAAGCGAGCACTTGGGCTCTGAAACCGACCCCTTGGACATGTCCAGTATACCAGACATCGCGATGGGAGACATGGGTTGACATAGCCGAAACTTATGGAAATGTTCTCTACTCCAACCAATCCCAGCAATCGCAATCTGACCATGCACCTCCCTCTTGCCGTGTTCGACGGTCCCGTTATTTGGGTAGTCCTATTTGTGGTACTCCTCCTTTTTGGAGGCTCCAAGCTACCTGAACTTGCCCGTGGTCTCGGTAAGGCTAAGCGCGAATTTAAGAAGGCTTCTGATGAAGTTGAGTCCGAAATCCACTCTGCTGGCGAGGAAGATGAACGCCGGAAATACCGTCAGAAGCAGGTTGAAGAAGAAGAGCGTGCGGCGATTCGAGCTAAGATTGAAGCCGAAGAACGGGCCAAGCGCGGCCAGGACGGCAAGCAAAACTAATCCTCTGGGGCCTTTTAAAGGCCCCTTTTTATTTCTAGATGTTTACGGGGCTTGTTCACGGTGCCGCCAAGGTTCTCGGCCTTTCCGTGAGCTCGGATGGTGGTGCCCGTCTGACATTGGACCACCCGCTGATCGCTTCAGCCAAGCCTGGGGACAGTATCGCCGTTAATGGTTGCTGCCTTACCGTCGTTGAGCCTCAGGGTGCCCAGGCTTCCTTTGATTTATTAGCGGAGACGCTCCGACTTACCAATCTCGGAGGACTGACGGCTGGCTCCGTGGTGAATGTCGAGCCAAGCTTAAAGGCATCCGACCGATTGGGCGGTCATTTCGTCACCGGCCATATTGATGCCTGTGGGACCGTCGTTCGGTTCGAAAAAGTCGGTGCTGATTGGCGGCTCGATGTGCGCGCTCCCCTGCCCTTCATGCGTCACGTGGTGTCCAAGGGGTGCGTATCGATTGACGGCATGTCGCTTACGGTTGCCGAAGTAACCTCCGATGTTTTTACGATTTGGATCATCCCCCATACCCTCGAGGTGACGAATCTGTCAGGACGCCGTGCGGGTGACCGCGTGAATTTAGAGTCTGATTTGCTGGCTAAATACGCCGAGAAGCTTCTGGGGAAGTCGGCAATTTAGTTCGGCCCAACGCCCGACGTTTCGTTCAAACTACGCTCAAGGCGCTGGGCAATCGCTTCGTCTGCTTCGTCCGGGCCGGGGGTCGGCTCTTGAATGAGCTGAACATCTACACGTGAAAACGGCATGGGGAGTGCGAATCGGTCCCAGCTACGCAGTCTCCAGCAATGGCGGTACCGAATTCCGAGGACGACGAACGGGCTATGCGTGAGTCGTGCCAAGGCGATGGCACCCGTTTTAAATTTATAGGCCGGACCTTTCGGGCCGTCCGGCGTGATGCCCGTGTGATTGCCACGGCGCATGGTACGGGTCAAGGCGATCAAGGCGGCCGCCCCGCGCTTATTGGATGACCCTCGCACTGCCGTCAGGCCCATGACCCTGAAGAAAGCCACCAGCCAAGCTCCGTCTTTACTCGTGCTGATGAGTGCGGTGATAGGTCGGGAAAAATGGTGATTGGCGATGAGTGAAGACGTGAAGAGCTTATCGTGCCAAAGCAGGATGACGACTGGACCTGCTCGGTCATCGATACTCTTAACGTTTGAATGCACCCGGAGGGTCGCCAGCCAAAGCCTAAGTATCATCGCTGCCGGGATGACCCAGACCCAATGGTACCAAGGTACCACGGCAGGACTATCGAGGAGATCTTTGGGTCGATCGGGCACAGTGACTGTATCGCCTCAGACTCTGCGGACTTCAAACACTTATGCTGCTATGCCCAGGGCACTCCGGATTGCCGAACGGGCCATCAGATGGACGAAGGGTTTCGCAAACGAACTGTCCAGGTTCGCGATCCATGCATCTACTTCGCGGGGTGAGCGCCACAAGAGGGAGTCTACCTCGAACTCCGCCAATAAGACCGCAAAGTCTCCCTTAAGCAGGTAGGATCTGACGAATTCGTTACCAAGGTCCGGGTGATGCGGGGCGTAGTCAATTTCCGTGAGCGCGGACGATGGAAGACGGATGCCCAGCTCCTCGTGCATTTCGCGTAGGGCTGCCGTCAGGTAGTCCTCCCCGCTGTCGACGTGACCGGCACAGGAGGAACTCAGCAGGCCTGGGCAATTATCTTTGGCAAAGGACCGACGTTGGAGGCACATGCTCCCGTCGTTGCGCAGCCAAAATATATGGATGGCCCGGTGGAGTAACCCTCGACGATGTATCTCACCGCGTAGAGCCGACCCGATGACGCGATCCTGGCTATCAACAATATCGAAGGTCTCGTCCGGATGCTGACCTACTTCTGCATAAATCATCGGCCGAGATCCATGATGATGTTCCAGCGTTTATTCAACTCACGATCGTGTTTTTTCCAATCTGGATCCCAGGCGGCAAGTTGATTCCAGAATCGATCGGAATGGTCCATGTGCTTGCGATGCGAAAGTTCGTGTAAGATGACGTGATCGTGCAGCATGGGTGGCAGTAGGATGAGACGCCAGTTCAGGGAAAGGGTGCCTTCCGTCGAGCAGGAGCCCCATCGCGTTGTCTGGTCGCGGACACTGACTTGCTTAACGGTCACGCCGACGCGTTGGCTCAGGCGCTCCACCGCTAGGCTTAACCCGGTCTCAGCGAGGCGCCGGATGACTCTCAAGGCGGCCGTTTCTCGGTTATCCGTGGGGAGAGCGATGGCGACGGTTTCGTTTGCCTGGGAAATGCGGGCGGTGCCGCGTGTCCCGACCATCACCTCAACCTCTAGCAACCGGTCATCCATCGTGATCCAGGGAAATTTATGAATATGGGAAGTCAGTGAGGGTTGGACGGTACGCGCCTTCGCGAGGACTTTCTCCAGCCATGGGATATTATCCCGGAGGAACGCTAGGGCTGAAGCCTGTGTGGTGTGTTCGGGGTAGGTCAGGATGACCTTTGGACCAGGTCGGACCGAGAGCCGGACGCGGGTCGTCCGCGCCGAAATCTTGGGCCAAACCTGTAGGGCTCGTCCGGCAGCATGAATGATGATGGGCGTTTCGGCACTCATGGTCACGCCTTGGGAGCGCGGGACTCGGCTTCGCTGACGACATGGGCCGTGTGGCGCCGTAGAGCCGAGTCAGGGTCGATGCCCGCATCGCGACAGGCCGCGATAAGTTCGAACAGCTGACGCCCGGCGGCATCTTCAGTGAGGCCGTTCGCGAGCTTGTCTACAGTCGGAACGTCGACCGTTAGGTGGGCGTCGAGTTGTTTCTTACGAATCTGTTTCCAGACTTCGCGGGCGGTGAGGATGGCGTTGAGGCTCGCCGGCAATTCTTTGAATATGGAGACAGGCTTGGCGCCTTTCTCCTTCAATTTAATTTGTTCCCACTGGGTGATGACCGCATCGGAACTCCCGAGTTTGACCCCGTCTCCGAAAACGTGCGGATGCCGTCGCACCATTTTTTCGTTCACCTCGCGGGCGACATCGTCAAAATTGAATTTACCAGTTTCGCTGGCCATCTGCGCGTGCAGTACGACGTGAAAGAGGAGATCGCCGAGTTCTTCCCGGAGGTTCGCATCATCATTGCGGTCGATGGCTTGCAGAAGTTCCGCGACTTCTTCAACGAGGCAGTCGCAAATGGTACGATGGTTCAGTTCGCGATCCCATGGGCAGCCGTCAGGTGCCCGGAGTCGGGCGGTGGTCTCAATCAGAAGGTCGATGCCGGGCATGGCAGGATGCAGGAGGCAGGTGGCGGTGGAGTCAAAACGATTGCCAGAAGCCCCCAGAGCGTTTCCGTAGTCATCTGTGGATAAGCTCACCGAAATCATGGACGCCAAGCGCAACGAGATTGCCCCTTTTGTGAGGGACGTCGCCGATGCCGAACTGGCGGCTTTCGCTGGCCTTCACCCCACCCCCGGGTTTCGCCAATCGCTCATTAATGTCGGCCGTCTGAGTGTTATCGCCGAGGTCAAGCGGGCCTCACCAAGTGTCGGTCAAATCCGGGATAACGTGGACGCGGTTGCCCAGGCCCGTACCTATGCCCTCGCCGGTGCCGACTGCCTGTCCGTGCTCACGGAAACCAAATACTTCAAAGGGGTGCTGGCTGATTTGGTTGATGTCACCCGCGACCAGGGGGGCTCTGCCCGTCCCCTGCCCTGCATTCGCAAGGATTTCATGGTGCACCCGTATCAGGTCTTGGAGGCAGCCCAAGCTGGGGCCCGTTGCATCTTGATTATCGTTCGCGGTCTAACCGATCCGGAAATCGTCCCCATTCATCGGGCCGCTAAGCTCGCGGGTCTCGATACGCTCTTCGAGGTTCATGATGAAGCCGAGCTGGAGCGTGCCTTGCGCCATTCACCCGATATGGTGGGCGTTAATAACCGTAATCTTTCGACCATGAGCATCGATCTGTCCTTTGCCGAACGCGTGATGCCGCAGATGCCGGCATCGGTCTTGAAGGTAGCCGAGAGCGGCCTTAAGACGGCGGCCGACGCCGCTCGGATGCGCCAAGCTGGCGCGCAGGCCTTACTCGTCGGTGAATCACTCATGCGTACACCCGATGTGAATGCGCTCATGAGGGCCTTGCAAAGCGCATGAACGAGGGTCCACTTTCGGCCGGTGAAACCAGGGACCTCTTGGCGAGACTGTCCCACATGCCCAAGAAGTGGCTCGGGCAGAACTTCCTCATCGATGGGAATATTGTCCGTAAATCCCTTGAGCTGGGCGAGGTTAAGGCCGGCGACAAGGTGGTGGAGGTCGGTCCTGGTCTGGGTACGCTCACCCGGACTCTTTTGGGCGCGGGCGTCGATCTCTACGCCATCGAAGCCGATCGCACGATGCACTTCCATCTCACGGAGTCGCTTTTGCCCCGCTTCCCTAAGACCTTTCATCTCAAAGAAGGTGATGCCGTAGACTTTCCGCGAGCGGGCTTGGATGCTCCAGTGGATGGTTCGTTTAAGGTCATCGCTAATCTGCCCTATGCAATTTCGACCCCTTGGATGGATGCAATTTGTGCGGGCCCGCATCCCTCGTTGATGGTGCTCATGTTGCAGCGCGAAGCGGCTGTACGATTGACGGCTGATGTCGGCACGGGCCACTGGTCTGCCGTGACCGCCCAAGTCCATCTCGCCTTTGAGAAGGTCCGGGTTCACCCCGTGACTGCCCAATCTTTTAATCCCCCGCCTCAGGTTGATTCGTGTCTCTTGGTGCTTCGTCGGCGCCCCGATGCCCGCCGTCTGTCGGCCCGGGCACGTGAAGTCGCCCGGATGTTCTTTACGCAACGCCGCAAACAGGTGGGATCTTCTGCGAAGAATCTATTCCCCGACGCTCCCGATGTTTCGGCATGGCTGGCGGATTTACCCCGCTATGGGCTAACCAGCCTCGCTCGCCCGGAAACCATCCCGGCTGAGGCTTGGTTGACCCTCTAAGCCACGCCTGGGGTTGCTTTCCCGGCCAACTCTGCTCCTTATCCCGCCATGTCCGTTAAAGTAGGCCTCGTCTCCCTTGGCTGTGCCAAGAATCTCATCGATTCAGAAATCATGATCGGCCACCTCGCCAAGGCCGGCATGACCATGACCCCTGATGCCTCCGAGGCTGACGTGGTCATTGTGAACACCTGTTCTTTTATTGATGCCTCGAAGCATGAAGCGCTGGAAGCTATCTATGAGATGAGCGACGGTAAGGCGACGGCCCGCAAGAAAGGTCAGAAGCTCATTGTTGCTGGCTGCATGTCGCAACGCTATCAGGGAACCATCCCCACGGTTGAGGGTGCCAAAGGTCGCATCGAGCTACCGAAGGTCGACGCCTTTATCGGGCTGGACCAGGTGACCAATATCGTCCCGGTGATTCATAAGGTCATGGGCGGCGAAGCCGGCATGACTGAATTCCTCGCCAAAACCACGACGTTTATCCCGGATTTTGATACCCCACGCTTCCGCCTGACTCCTAAGCACTCCGCCTACATCAAGATCGCCGAAGGTTGTAATCACCCTTGCACGTTTTGCATCATTCCACGCATCCGCGGTCGCCATCGTAGCCGTACCGTGGAGTCTGTGGTCAAGGAGGCTCGTCAGCTTGTCGCCGAGGGTGTGAAGGAAATTAATCTCATCTCTCAGGATACCACTTATTTCGGCATGGATCGCTGGACGGAAGCCCGTCCCAATCCGCGCAGTAAGGTGGATTCCTCTAAGGGCGAATCACTCGCCTCTTTGCTCCGTGAGCTGGATAAGATTGAGGGTGATTTCTGGGTCCGCCTCCTCTACACGCATCCCGCGCACTGGAGTGACGAATTGATTGAGACCATTGGTCAATCCAAGCATGTGGTCCGGTATGTGGATATCCCTTTGCAGCACATCTCGGACCGCATGCTCGGCGCGATGCAGCGAGAGACGGATGGTGCCTATATCCGTGATCTGATTAAACGCATGCGCGCCGGAATCCCCGAATTGGTGATTCGCACGACTTTCATCGCCGGCTTCCCTGGTGAGACCGAAGAGGATTTTGCGGAACTCTTGGGCTTCCTTTCCGAAACCAAGTTTGATCGCGTGGGCGTCTTCAAGTACTCGAAGGAAGAAGGTACCCGTGGTGCAAAGATGGAAGGCCATCTCTCCGATGAAGTAAAGACGGAGCGCCACGGCCGGGCGATGCTCCTTCTGCAGAAGCTTTCCAAAGAGCGGGGTGAACGTTTTGTCGGCCGAAAGTTACGCGTACTCGTCGAGCGTCCCGGTGTGGCCCGCAGTACTGGCGATGCCATGGAAATTGACGGCGTCGTGCAGGTGCCCAAGAAACTTCCCGTCGGCGAGTTCGCCGAGGTAGTTGTCACGGGTGCGTCGGAGTACGACTTGATCGCGAAGTAATTACCCTTCCTGATCGCGCTCTTGGGCGGCCTCGGAGGCGGCGGCAGAAGCCGGCGAATCACTCAGGCGAATCAAGGCGTCCAAGGAGGAGAAGTGTCGCGTCCAATCCGTCATGTCCGGGATGTCGCCGACGACGGTCGAGAAGAGTTCACGCTTCTCCTGCTTCAATTCTTCGATGCGCTCTTCGACGGTACCCGGTGCGATCATACGATAGATTAAGACTGGGTTCTTCTGGCCAATTCGATGGACTCGATCCACGGCCTGGGCCTCGACGGCGGGATTCCACCATGGGTCCATCAGGAAGACGTATTCCGCGGTATTGAGCGTGATACCCGTGCCCCCAGCCTTGAGTGAGGCGAGGAAGAGGGCCGGCCCCTTGGTTTCCTTGAACTGTTCGACGGGGGCCGAGCGATCCTTGGTTTCCCCCGTCAGTTCATAGATGGGGAGATTCGGGAGATCCCGGGCCAAGGCAGATTTCACCCTCTCGAGAAGCGAGACGAATTGGGAGAAGACCACGGCCTTCGAGCCATTTGCGGCGATCTCGGAAAGTTTGGAAACCAAGAGCGTGACCTTGCCCGAATGGGAAGATGGACAGTTCGAGTTATCTGGCAGTAATCCCGGGTCGCAGCAGACCTGACGCAGCCGCATCAAGAGCGTCAGGACGGAGGTGGCATCGCGGGAAAGCAGGCTGGCCAGTTCCCCGGAGAGTCCGCTTCCCTGGGTGAGGTGCTGATACAAGGCGCGTTGTTCGTGCGTCAGGGGGCATGGTAAAACAACTTCCATCTTCGGCGGAATGTCCGAAGCAACATGGCGTTTGAGGCGACGAAGGATGAAGGGTGAGACTTGGCGGCGTACTTTGCCGAGGGCGACGGAAGCGTCACGCAGCATTAAACGTTCGAATTGGGCGCGCTTGCCGAGCAGGCCAGGCATGAGGAAACGGAAAATTGTCCAAAGGTCCGTCGGGCGATTCTCGAGCGGGGTTCCCGTAATCGCGATACGGTGTTCAGCTTGGACGGAGACGCAGGTCTGCGTTGTCTTCGATTCCGGATTTTTGATCGCCTGCGCTTCATCGAGCACCGCGTAACCGAATTGGGTCTTGGGCAGCAAGGTGGCGTGCCTGCGGAGCTGGGTGTAGCTCGAAATCCACAGACGCGCCCCAGGGTTCTTGGCGAAATCGTCTTCGGCGGTGAGCACTGCGGTGCCTGCACTCATCTCTGGGTGGAATCGTTTGATTTCTCCGAGCCAGACGGGAATGACGCTGGCGGGGCAGACGATGATCGAGCGTTCGCCTATTGGTCGGGAGGCCAGCAAGGCGAGCACCTGGACGGTTTTACCTAAGCCCATTTCATCGGCGAGCAATGGATGCGAGCCGAGGTCGCAAAGCCGTCCGAGCCAAGCGACGCCTTTGGCCTGATACGGACGAAGGTGGGCTGGGAGATTGTCTGGTGCGGCCGGCTCATGCAGGAGCTGGTCCTTCCACTCCTTGAGGTCATCATTAAGTTTCAGTGCTCCGACCGCCGCATGGTCGAACAGGGAGAGCAAGAGGTAGCGAGGTACTTCCCCGTCCTTTGCCCGCCAATCTTCTGAAAAGTCGGCTACCGCGGCGTTGTAGGCGACGACCCCCTTCCCTGGCAAGATGACCGGTCGCCCGCCCGCCTTGAGTAGAAGTTTCTGTTCTTCGGCAAGCAGCCGGTGTCCGCCCGCTTTGAGGCGCCAGTTCAGTTTGAAAGATTTACGATCTCCGGCCGATTCGGCCTCGGCATCCACGGCGACTTGTAACTGTTCGTTGCGAAAAATGTTCAAGGCTTCTTCTCCGATGAGCTTAAAGCGCTTGCGCCACTCCGGCAGCTCCTCGCGGACGAAGCGTTCGATTCGGCCAATATTATCCATCGCCCACGTCCCTGCAGTCTTGCTGTAAACGAAGCCCGCTCGGTGTGCGACCGTGCTGAAGCGAAAAAGGGTCTGACGTTGTTCATCCGAGAGCTCATCGCCAGGGACTGCGCCGGGCCCAAAGCAATTCCAGGAATGCCCTCCGCGTCCACCCCAAGCAGCGGAGGTCTTTAGTCCGTCGGAGGTGAGATCAAAGGTGACTTGTAGTTTCAGCGACGTCCTCGCTCCAGTATCCTTCCGCTCAGGTTCCTTGGGCGCGGTGGCTGCGGAGCTGGGTGCCGTGTCATCAATGGCGGGAATTTCGTCCGCCAGTAGCTCCTCGACTTCGTAGATTGAGGCGACGGCGAAGGGGGCGCCGTTTTCTTCCTCGGGTAGAGAAGTTCGCCACTCAAGCTTACCATCATTGATTTCAATGACTGCTCGAACGGTCTGCGTGTCGGTTCGGGTGAGCGCCTCAGCGTTCTCGACCTTGAGCTCGACTTGGCGCACCAGCCCTTCGGTGTAAAGCCGTCGTCCTTCGATTAAGTCACCTTCGGTAAAGTCTGCTTCCCACTCCTCAGGTAAGGACGCAAACCACCTTTCCAGCGCTTCCGTGGAGTAGGAACGATTAGCCGGACGCGGGGAAGACATCGACGGAACCTCATTAAACCGAAGCGTTTTTGTCCTTACAACCCCCAAAGTCTGGCTTTTTTCGACAGCGTCTGGGCTTGTGAACAAGCGCCTAATCATCCAAGGTTTACGTCCCTTTTACAGGCAAAGAAATGAAACATCTTAGTGTCGGAACTCGATGGAATGCGGATCTCGTCGCCGCCTATCACGAACAGTGGTCCAAGGACCCCTCTTCCGTGGATACGGAGTGGCGTGCATTCTTTGAGGGCTTTGAGCTCGGTGTCAGTCTTCCGCCCAAGCCCGCCAAAGGTTCCGCACCAGTGGCCGGCGTGGATGCGGCGGCCCAATGGAAAGTGCTCGCTGCGATTCAGGCTTACCGAGTCCTCGGTCACCAACAGTCACGGATTAACCCGCTTTTCGACCCTATCCCTCAATTCGAACTCACCGATAAGGCTCTCGGTTTGGATTCCATCCCTCCAGACCGTGTTTTTTATACGGGCGACTTCCTGGGGGGTAAGACCCTTCCGCTGGCTGAAATCATCGCTAAGCTTAAGTCCATCTACTGCGGTCCGATTGGGGTTGAGCTCACGCACATTCAGGATGGCGAACGCCGTCGCTGGTTGCAGGAGCGCGTGGAGTCCTGCGGGCTGCGTCCCGCGTACGATGCGCAGGCTCGCCGCCGCTTCCTCCGTTCGATTGTGCAGGCTGAACAGTTCGAACGTTTCCTGCATAAAACCTTTGTGGGTGCGAAGCGTTTCTCCGTCGAAGGCGGCGAGGTACTGCTGGCGGCCCTTGATCAGGTCATTGAGCGTGCGCCCGCTTCCGGTATTTCTGATATCGTCTTAGGGATGGCCCACCGCGGTCGCTTGAACGTGCTCGTTAATATTTGTGGTAAGAAAGCCGAAGCCTTGTTCGGAGCTTTTTCCGAGAATCATATTCCCGACACCACCCACGGCGATGGTGACGTTAAATATCACTTGGGTTACGCGGGCGCTCGCGTCGTCGACGGTAAGGAAGTAAGCATTACGCTTGCCTACAATCCTAGTCATCTCGAGGCGGTCAATCCGGTCGTGCTCGGCCGGACGCGTGCGTTGGTTGACCTGCAAGGAGGCGCTGATCGCTCCAAGGCGCTCCCAATCCTCATTCACGGCGACGCGGCTTTTGCTGGTCAGGGTATTGTCATGGAAACCCTCAATCTGGCCGGGCTTAAGGGGTATGGCGTGGGTGGCACGCTGCATTTTGTTAGCAATAACCAAGTCGGCTTTACGACGAACCCCGACGAAGCGCGGACAGGCCGCCATTGTACCGAGATTGCGAAGTTTACGGAATGCCCGATTTTCCATGCAAACGGTGACGACCCTGATGCGGTGATTCTCGCCACGGAACTCGCCCTCGAGTTCCGCCAGAAGTTTGCGGCCGATGCGGTGGTGGATATCGTTTGCTACCGTCGCTACGGCCACAACGAGACGGACGAGCCGGCTTTCACCCAGCCAGTGCTTTACCGCAATATCACCGCCCATCCTTCCGTCGCCGAATTGTACGCTTCTCGCCTGACTGAATCTGGTTCTGCTGTCGATGGTGAGCTCATTTCGTTGCGCACGGAATTTGAAGTACTGCTAAACGCCGCCCAGGACCGCGCTCAGGCCGCCCTCGCCGTCGAGGTCGAAAATCATAAGAAAAACCCGCCTGGCGTGCGGCCGTTCCATTCTCCTTACGAGCACGTCGTCGATACTTCCGCTCCGTCTGAACTTCTGGCCAAGGTAGCCCCGGTCCTGTGGCAGATGCCGCCGGATTTTTCGCCGAATCCAAAGATCAAGCGGTTGCTCGACATCAAAGCCGAAGCTTTTAAATCCGGGGCCAACTTCGATTGGAGCCTTGGTGAAGGTCTCGCTTTTGCTTCGCTCCTCGCGGAAGGTTATCCGGTGCGTATTTCCGGTCAGGATTGTGAGCGCGGAACTTTCTCACACCGCCACGCAGTCCTGCACGATCCTTCCAATGATGCAGAATACTGCCCGCTGGGTTCGATTTCTGGTGCCGAAATCGAGTTAGTGAACTCCTCCCTTTCGGAGTACGCCGTGCTCGGTTTTGATTACGGCTACTCACTGGAAGCGAAGGATTCTCTCGTCATCTGGGAGGCTCAATTCGGTGACTTCGCCAACGGTGCGCAAATCATGATCGACCAGTTCCTGGCTTCAGCGGAGTCGAAATGGGGTCAGGATAGCGGTCTCGTCTTACTATTACCCCATGGTTACGAGGGACAGGGTCCCGAGCATTCCTCCGCTCGCATTGAGCGCTTCCTGCAGCTTTGTGCTGAGAATAATATGCAGGTCGTCCAGCCTTCGACCCCCGCCCAACTATTCCACGCCCTGCGCCGCCAGGTGAAATCCGATTATCGGAAGCCGCTCGTAGTGATGACGCCGAAGAGCCTGTTGCGTCATAAGGCCTGCGTAAGCACCTTGAACGATTTAACCAAGGGTCACTTCCAAGCTATCTTGCCTGATGCTGCGCCGGCGGCGAAGACGGAACGCTTGTTGCTCTGCTCGGGCAAGGTCTTCTATGAACTCGATGCTGAACGTGCTGCGCGGAGAGATACGGCTACGAGCATTGTGCGTATTGAACAGTTCTACCCATTTGATACCGCCTCGCTTAAGAAGCTTCATGCTGCCCTTGGCTCACCCTCAAAAGTCGTCTGGGTGCAGGACGAGGCCCGCAACATGGGTGGCTGGACTTTTGTCTCTTCTTTAATCGAAGATGCGATTGGGGTCCGCCCAGTCTATGCAGGTCGGGATGCGGCTGCTTCACCTGCAGTCGGCTCGCTCGCGGTTCATAAGATTGAGCAGGCCGATGTCCTCCGGCAGGCCTTTTCAGCCTAATAGGGCCTAGTAGCACAATTTGTCCCTTAAACGAGGGGTGCTACTATCCCTAGGGTGACTGCTTAAGGTCGATTAAAGGGTTATTTCCCCGTTGAAACGGACCGTAAGGGATTCCAAGGTCTGACCTACCTAATTTTCATGGCCGTCGAAGTCAAAATCCCTCCCATGGGCGAATCCATCACCGGGGGCCTCCTTGCCACCTGGCTGGTCAAAAGCGGTGATGCTGTCCGTAAGGGGCAACCGTTGTTCTCCTACGAAACCGATAAGGTTACCTCTGAAGGTACGGCTGAGGTAGACGGACGGATCACCATCAATGTGGAAGCGGGCACCGAGGTGCTCGTCGGGCAGGTTGTCGCTTCGATTGAGGCTGGCGCCGCTGGTACCGCCCCTCCTCCGTCTGCTGTTGCTGCGCCTGCGGTTAAGTCCGCAGTGACTCAGGTTGCCGCCAAGGCTCCCGCGGCCCCTGTTGCGGCTAAGCTTGGTGCGGCCGCAGAAGTTTCTCCGGCTGTTCGCCGCCTCTCTGCTGAGACCGGGTTGAATCCCGCTGGTATCGAAGGTACGGGCAAAGCGGGTCGCGTGACAAAGGGCGATATGTTGGCTGCGCTTGCTGGCCAGACGCCAATCCAGGCTCCCGTTACCGCCGCCCCCGCCCCCTCTGCCGTTGCTCAGGTATCTTCCCCCGCTGCCGCAGTTGTCATTCCTTCCCGCGATGGTCGTACCTCACGCAAGCGGATGTCTCCTTTGCGCCGCAAAATCGCCGAACGTCTGGTGCAGGCCAAATCCGAAACGGCGATGCTCACGACCTTCAATGAGGTCAATATGGCGCCGGTGATGGAACTGCGAAAGCGCCACGGCGAGGAATTCCTCAAGAAATACGGGGTGAAACTCGGTTTCATGTCCTTTTTCGTTAAGGCCGCCGTCCAGGCTATGAAGGAAGTTACGGCGATTAACGCCCAGCTTGACGGCGAAGATATCGTCGAGAATCACTTCTATGATATCGGTGTGGCCGTGGGCACGGATAAAGGCCTGATGGTTCCCGTGGTGCGCGGCTGCGATCAGTTGAACTTCGCCGGGATCGAGAAAGCGATTGGCGATTTCGGTAAGCGTGCCCGCGACGGCAAGATTCAGCTGCCGGAACTCCAAGGCGGCGTCTTCACGATTTCGAACGGCGGTATTTATGGCTCGATGCTTTCGACGCCGATTCTCAACCACCCGCAGGCCGCGATCATGGGGCTGCACAATATCGTCGAACGTCCCGTTGCCGAAAACGGACAAGTCGTGATTCGGCCGATCATGTACCTGGCTCTGTCGTATGATCACCGCATCATCGACGGTAAGGAAGCCGTGACCTTCCTGGTGAAGGTCCGCCAGTTCATCGAAGACCCGCAACGGCTGCTCTTCGGCGTTTAATTTAACCTCCTCAACTCTACCGCAATGTCTCAATTCGATCTCGTCGTAATCGGCTCCGGCCCCGGTGGCTATGTGGCCGCCATCAAGGCCGGCCAGCTTGGCCTAAAGGTTGCCCTCGTGGAGAAGGATAACTCCCTTGGCGGCACCTGTCTGAACGTTGGGTGCATCCCATCCAAGTCGCTCCTGCACTCTACCGAGGTTTATCAGCATGCTTTGCATGGCAAAAAGCATGGTCTGGTCGGCACAGAGAAGCTCACTTTTGACGTGGCGGCGATGCTCGCGAATAAAGACAAGGTTGTCGCTCAGCTTAACATGGGTGTTGGTGCCCTGCTGAAGAAGCGCAACGTCGAGATCGTCCGCGGTCTCGGTCGTCTCGCTAAGGCGGGTGAAGTTCTTGTCCGCAGTACGTCTGGCGATCGTACGCTCGAAACAAAGAACATCCTCATCGCTACGGGTTCCGTGCCGATCGAACTGCCTTTCATGAAGTTTGACGGCGAGACCGTCATTTCTTCCGACCATGGTATTTCCCTGAAGGCCGTACCCGAGAAGATGGTCGTGGTCGGTGCCGGTGCCATTGGACTCGAGCTTGGTTCCGTTTGGGCCCGCCTCGGCTCCCAGGTCACCGTCGTGGAAATGCTTCCGTCCATCGGTGGCCCGAGTTACGATGCCGACGTTGCCAAGGCCGCCCAATCTGCTTTCGAAAAACAGGGTATCAAGTTCGAGATGGGCGCCAAGGTTACGGGCGTCAAGAAGAGCGCCAGTGGTTCCGCCCTAACCGCCGAACGGGACGGCAAGCCCCTCGAATTTGCAGCCGACAAGATTCTCGTTGCCGTGGGTCGCAAGGCTAACACGACGGGCTTGGGTGCCCAAGAAGCGGGCCTGAAGCTCGATGAACGTGGTCGGATCATCATTGACGGCCACTTCCAGACTAACTTGCCTGGTGTCTATGCTATCGGTGATGTCGTCGCCGGTCCGATGCTCGCGCACAAGGCCGAGGAAGAAGGTGTGGCTGTCGCTGAAAATCTCGCTGGTAAGCATGGCCATGTGAATTATGCCATCATCCCGGGAGTGATTTACACCGACCCTGAGGTAGCTTGCGTCGGTCTCTCTGAAGCAGACGCTAAGGCGAAGAATATTGAAGTGATGATTGGTAAGTTCCAGCTGGCAGGCAACGGACGAGCCATTGCCTCCGATGGTACCGCTGGCTTCGTCAAGGTGATCGCCTGTGCCAAGACGGATAAACTTCTCGGTGTGCAGATGGTTGCCAAGGGTGCCTCAGAAATGATTGCCGCCGCTTGTGCGCACATGGAATACGGTGGTAGCGCCGAAGATGTCGCTCGTACCTGCTTCGCCCACCCTACCGTGAGCGAATCCTTCAAGGAAGCCGCGATGGCCGTCAGTAAGACGAGCATCCACTCGCTTTAAGGGTGCCGATTAGTTTTCGAACGAAAGGGTGCGAATAGCACCCTTTCTTATGCCTAAGTGGAACGTCCAAACGACCGCTTGGCATCGTGAAAAGATAAGGGGCTAGGCTTACCACGGCACACGAGTGAACTGACTGCCGTTGCTTCCTTCCGGACCTGGCGGGGTTCGTCAGTCACCCATTGCATGGGGCCTAGCTTACCTATCTTCATGCCTCCCTAATACGCTCTTTTCAATCCCCAACTTAACCCCTAATCATTCACCTTCCCGATGGCTGAAATACCCAAATCTTATGAACCCCAAGGGGTCGAACAACAGTGGTACGACCGCTGGGTCGCTGCGGGATGCTTCAAGGGCAAGGTTGACCCCAGCCGCGATTCTTTCGCGGTGATGATTCCGCCGCCCAACGTGACCGGAGTGCTGCACATGGGGCACCTGCTCAATAACACCCTTCAGGATATCATGGTGCGGCGTGCGCGGCAGGAAGGAAAGTCGGCCCTCTGGCTCCCAGGTACCGATCACGCGGGTATCGCCACGCAATCGCGCGTCGAAAAAGAACTTCGCCAGAAACACGGCCAGACGCGCCATGATCTCGGTCGTGAGAAGTTCATCGAGGTCGCTTCCGAATGGCGCGATAAGCACGGCGGCATCATCCTTGGTCAGTTGCGGAAGCTCGGCGCATCCTGCGACTGGGATCGTACGGTGCACACGCTCGACGCTGGTTACTCGCAGGCGGTGTTACAGGCTTTCGTCACGCTTTATGAACGCGGCTACGTCTACCGCGGTAAGCGGATGGTGAATTGGTGCCCAGTATCGCAGACTGGCCTCTCCGATGAGGAGGTGATCATGAAGCCCTCAAAGGGATTGCTCTATCGGATGCGCTATGAGGTCGCTGAATTCCCTGGTACGTTTCTGGAGATTTCCACGACCCGGCCTGAGACGATTCCTGGCGATGCCGCCGTTGCGGTCCACTCGGAGGATGAGCGTTACAAGCATCTCATCGGTAAGCATGTTTGGCGGCCCTTCCCTCGTGCTCAGATTCCGATCATTGGCGATACGGCTGTCGAAAAAGAATTTGGCACGGGTGTGCTCAAGGTCACCCCTGCACATGATCGGACGGATTTCGACATTGGTAAGCGTCACCAGCTTCCCGTGATTGATGTGATGAATCCGGATGGCACCATGAATGCCGATGCCGGCCCGCTCGCTGGTCTGGAACGTTTTAAGGCCCGCGGGGTAGCCGAGAAATTGCTTGAGGAATTGGGCGCTCTGGTAAAAACCGAGCCCTACGAAAATACCGTTGGTTACTCGGAGCGTGCGGATGTGCCGATTGAGCCACGGCTCAGTGAGCAATGGTTCATCCGTTACCCGAAAATCGACGAGGCTAAGCGTGCGGTCACTTCGGGGATTATTAAATTTCATCCTGAGCGCTGGACCAAGACTTACTTACATTGGCTCGAGAACATCCAGGACTGGTGCGTCAGTCGCCAGTTGTGGTGGGGGCATCGTATCCCGGTCTGGTATCGCAAAGGCGCGGATCGTAACGAGGCCGTTAATCGCCACGTTTCCCTGACCGCCCCAGTAGACCCGCAGAATTGGGAGCAGGACCCTGACGTGCTTGATACGTGGGCTTCCTCCTGGCTGTGGTGTCTCGCCACCATTGGATGGCGTAAATCGGGTGAGACGTCCGAAGAGTTGAAGCACTGGTATCCCACCGGCGCACTCGCGACGGGCCCAGATATCATTTTCCTTTGGGTGGCCCGGATGATTATCGCCGGGCTGGAGTTACATGGCCCCGAAAAGAAAACCCTCACGGATGATGAAATCCGTCAACGCGTTCCGTTTAAGCGGGTCTATTTCAATGGCATCATTCGCGATAAGCTAGGTCGTAAGATGTCCAAGTCGTTGGGTAACTCCCCTGAGCCGCTCGATCTCATCGCTAAGTTCGGCGCCGACGGCCTCCGGTTTGGCCTACTTTCCATCGCCCCCAAGGGACAGGATATTCTCTTCGATGAAGACCGCGTCTCTCAAGGGCGTAACTTCTGTAATAAACTTTGGAACGCGGCGCGTTTCCGGCAGATGTCGGGCCCGATGTCGGATAACACGACGTTGGCTTCAGTGGTCAGCCGCATCAAGGCCTCCCAGCTCGATGATGATGACTTCTCGATTCTCCAAGGGTTGGCTGAACTGACCGACAGCACCACGAAGAACCTCGAAGAACACGAATTCACTGCCTACGCCCAAGGCCTCTACACCTTCTTCTGGGGTGATTTCTGTGATTGGTATGTCGAGGCCTCGAAGGCCCGACTTTCCGATGCTGCTTTGCGCGATACTTGTCTCGCCGTGCAAGACCTGGTCTTGCGCCAGTTTCTTTTGATGCTCCACCCGGTAGCACCGTTTATCTCTGAAGAGCTCTGGCATCTCCTCGGTTATGGTCCGGATGCAGACTTTATTCAGAATCACCACACGGGTTCAGGCGGCGATTTGCTCCGCGTGTTACGGGATAATGGTATTAAGCTTAGCTCCGCCAAGGTCGCTGATGTTGCCCTTCTTCGTGAACTGGTGGCTTCCATTCGCGGTCTCAAGTCACAGGCGAATCAGGCTACCCGCCGGGATTCCGTGGTGACCATTGTCGTTAAGGATTCCGTCGCTAAATTGCTGATCGAAAATAACCGCGATAAACTTAACCGCATGGCAGGCTTGGCGGAGATTAACTTCGCCGCCGACGCTGGAGGTCGCACGGGTTCAGTTACCCCCATGGGTACGGTGATGCTCGAGCTTTCCGGCAATATTGATCTAGCCGCCGAGAAGCTGCGACTCACGAAGGAACTCGAAAAGCTAGAGAAGGGTGTATCGGCCGGCGAAGCCAAGCTCACCAATGAGGCCTTCATCTCCAAGGCACCCCCCAACATTCTGGAAGGCGCTCGCAAGCAACTCGAAGAGGTCAAAGCGAAGCGTGATGAGATCGCTCGCATGATTGCCACTTTAGGCTGAACCGATGATCGCCCCCCGGCTCCACCCCGATAAACACATCGCCGCTCAGGCGGTTGCCCGGGAGATAGCCGACCTCATCGAGATACGCTCGAAATCGGGCAAGTACACGGTACTCGGACTCGCCACGGGGGCGACCCCTCTGCCCTTATATGCTGAATTAATTAGGCTCCACCGGGAAGCTGGCCTGAGTTTTCAATCAGTCATCAGCTTTAATCTCGATGAGTATGCCGGCCTGGGCCCAGCGCACCCTCAATCTTACCGCTATTTTATGGCGGAGCATTTCTTCCGGCATATCGACATCGCCCTCGGAAATATTCATATTCCGGATGGTCTCTCGACGGACACGACGCAGACCTGCGCTGATTTCGAAGCCGAGATTACCGCGGCCGGCGGCATTGATCTGCAGATTCTGGGCATTGGTCGCACGGGTCATATTGGTTTCAATGAGCCGCCTTCTTCTGTTGATTCACGTACCCGTCAGGTCCATCTGAACGATGTTACTCGTCGGGATAACTCCGTTTTCTTCGAAAACTTGGACGAGGTGCCCACCTCCGCACTCACGATGGGCGTGGCGACCATTCTGGCGGCCCGTCGAGTCGAGCTTCTCGCTTTTGGGTCAGGTAAGGCCGCTATCGTCCGCCGGGCAATGTGCGAGCAACCGAGTGTGGATTGCCCGGCCACTTGGCTCCAGCGACATGCGGCCTGTACTTTCCATCTCGATCCGGAGGCTGCCGCCATGTTGCGCGACTAACCGTGCAAATCGTCGTCCGACATCATTCATCCATTGATCCGGATTTCGTCCCGGCCGCGCTCTGGACCCGTGCGTTCCTCGCTCGTTGCAGTCAGGAGGCAGGTTCTTCCGAAATGATCATCGCTTTGACCCGGCCGGATGGCACCGCCTCGGTCCATCGTACCCATCTGTTACGCGCTGGCCTAGATGATGCAGCCAATTATCAACACTTGGAACGCACCGTTAAGTTTCTTCTTTGGGCCCGCGGTGGCTCAGTTATTTTGCTCAGTGGTTCGCTTGCCACCGTGATGTCGGCGAAATTAGGTATTTCGTATGCTCCCGGTGGTGAACGGGCATTTGATGCGGACTTCTTTCAGCGCATTTTCGAGGTGCCGCTTTGCTTCCGCGCCATCCCCGCTTGTGAGATTCCCCCGGCCTCCGCTTCGACGCTCCCGCTGGGCCGCCATCTCGATGGCTGTCGGATCGGTTTCGACTTGGGCGGGTCCGACCGTAAGTGTGCGGCGGTCATCGACGGACGCGTCGTTTTCAGCGACGAGGTTAAATGGGATCCTTATTTCCAAGCCGACCCCGGGTATCATTTAGCCGGCATTCGTCATTCCTTATCTTTGGCCGCGAAGCACCTACCGCGCATCGACGCTATCGGCGGATCAGCGGCGGGCGTTTATATTAATAACAAAGTCCGCATCGGGTCACTCTTCCGCGGAATCACCGACCGGGAGGTTTTTGAACACAAGGTGCGCGGCATGTTCTTGGAAGTGGCCGCAGAATATAAGGTGCCATTCGAAGTTCTCAATGACGGCGATGTCACCGCCTTGGCAGCCTCGGTGTCGCTGCGACGCAATGCGGTGCTCGGTGTTGCGATGGGCACGAGTGTTGCGGCTGGTTATGTCGACACGGCGGGTAATCTCACCAACTGGCTTTCCGAACTTGCTTTCGTGCCGGTGGACTATCGTCCCGCCGCCCCGACCGATGAATGGTCCGGTGATTGCGGCTGCGCGGTACAGTATTTTAGCCAACAAGGCATCGATCGCTTGATGCCCCTGGCTGGTATTATTTCCCCATCGGAGATGCGTCTCCCTGAGCGCTTGGAATCGCTGCAACAACTCATGATCAGCGGCGACCCTCGAGCTTGGAAGGTCTATGAGGCCGTCGGTATCGCCTTCGGGTACGCCATCGCCCATTTTGCCCAATTCTACACTTTCAGCTGTCTGCTCATCATGGGTCGGGTGACCACTGGAACAGGCGGTGCCGTCATCATCGAATCTGCCCAGAAGGTACTCGTGGATGAATTCCCAGAACTTCACATCGACCTCGTCGTGCCAGATGAGAAAGATAAGCGACATGGCCAAGCGATTGCGGCCGCCTCCCTGCCCTCCCTCCGATGATGCTTAAATTGAATCCCGCGGCTCGTACGATGATTCCAGATCGACTGGATGGTCCCGAAGTTATCCGTCGGACGACTCACTTGGGAATCGGCGCCCATCAAGACGATTTGGAGTTCATGGCTTTCCACGGTATCCTTGAATGTTATGATCGTCCTGACCGTTGGTTTGGCGGTGTTACTATCACGGATGGCCGGGGTAGTTCTCGGGCAGGCCCCTTCGCTGAATGGTCGGATGATCAAATCGCTGCCGAACGCGTGTGCGAACAAGAATCCGCGGCGACCATCGGTCAATATTCCTTCATCACTCAATTGGGCTTCCCGAGTGCGGCTGTTCGTGATGCCTCTCAGAAAGCCGTCCGCAATGATTTGCACCAAATTCTCGACGTGAGTCGACCGGAGGTGGTTTATCTTCACAATCTAGCCGACAAGCATGACACCCATGTTGGGTGTGCGTTGCGGGCGCTTGAGGCGATTCGTTTGATGCCGAAGTCCGAACGCCCCAAAATGGTCTATGGATGTGAAGTGTGGCGCGATTTAGATTGGCTCGTCGATGTTGAGAAAACCCCGATGCCGGTATCGCATCATCCTGAACTCGCCCGCACGATTAACGCTGTCTTTGCGACCCAGATTGCTGGCGGCAAGCGCTATGACCTTGCTGTGCTTGGACGTCGGGCGGCCAACGCTACATTTGGTAATGCCCACGCCACCGACCAGGAGACCGCGATGCAGTGGGCAATGGACCTTACGCCTTTGATCCAAGATGATAATCTGAATCCAATCGAATACACGGTCGGCTTCATCGACCGGCTGAAGCTGGATATTATTCACCGTATGCATCAATCCCTTTGAACATGAAGCCGACCCTCCTCGTTCTCGCCGCTGGTATGGGCAGTCGCTATGGCGGCCTAAAGCAAATCGACCCCATGGGGCCGTCTGGTGAGACGATTCTCGATTATTCTGTCTATGATGCGATTCGGGCTGGTTTCGGTAAAGTCGTCTTCATCATTCGACCTGATTTCGAGGTCGATTTCCGTGAGCGTATTGCCGCGAAATTCCAAGGGCGAATTGACGTAGGTTTCGCTTTTCAGACCATCGACCAATTGCCCGCTGGCTTTTCGGTTCCCGCTGGTCGGGAAAAGCCTTGGGGCACGACGCATGCGATTCTCTGCGCTCGGACCGCGGTGGATACGCCCTTCGCCGTCATTAATGCCGATGATTTCTACGGACGGGATTCCTACACCAACCTTGGCCGCTTCCTCAGCCTAACACACAACGACGCAACAGATTATTCGATGGTTGGTTTTACCCTTCGTAATACCCTGTCAGCCCACGGCACCGTGGCCCGCGGGGTGTGCAAGACGGACGCCTCTGGTATGCTGACTGACATTCAGGAGCTGACCAAAATATCAAAAACAGCGCACGGCGCCGAAAATAGATCTGAGGACGGGGTGGTCACCCGCTTAAACGGCACTGAGCCTGTTTCCATGAACATGTGGGGGTTTACTCCCGCAATCTTCCCCCAGTTGGCGGAGGATTTTCAGAACTTCTTGGCCAGCGAGGGGCGTGAAATGAAGAGCGAGGCGTACATTCCGATGTCCGTGGGTAATCTGATTCGTACCGGGGTAGCCACTTGTCGGGTCTTGCGGACGGATTCGGCGTGGTTCGGGGTCACCTATCGGGAAGATAAGCCCATCGTACAGTCCAGTATCCTCGAACAAGTCGCCGCGGGAGACTACCCCGCCAATCTCTGGTCATAATTCATGCTTCCGTCCGCCCAATTCGATCTGGTGAGCATTGTTGAACGCTTTCAATTGGGCGGTGAATTTGTCGCCGCTTTGCCTTATGGCAGCGGTCATATTAACGATACCTTTGCGGTGACGATGCGCCTTCCGGCGGGTGAGACTCGGTATGTCTTGCAGCGAATCAATCATCAGGTCTTCAAGCGACCAGACGAACTGATGGAAAATGTGGAGCGGGTTTGTGCCCATGCGCGGGCTAAGTTAGCCATCAGTGGAGTGCTTGATGCCCATCGCCGAGCGCTCCGTTTGATTCCGGCGACCGACGGCAAGTCTTGGTTTATTGATGCCGCTGGGAATCGCTGGCGCTGTTATGATTTTGTCGAAAAAGCCACGGGCTATGATGTCGTTCGAAATGCCAATCAGGCATTTCAAGCGGCCCGGGCATTCGGGGCTTTCCAGTCCTTGCTGGCGGACCTGCCTGGGGGCCGCCTGCACGAGACAATCCCTGATTTCCATCACACCCCTGCTCGCTTTGCTCGCTTTCAAGCCGCGTTGGCCAAGGACGCCCATGGACGGGCCGACATGGCCAAGTCGGAAATTGCTTTCGCTCTAGCCCGCGAGTCCGAAGTTAGCCGCGTGGTTGATGCCCTTCGCTCCGGCCAATTGCCAGAACGTGTCACCCATAACGATACGAAGCTGAACAATGTATTGCTGGATGATGTCACGCAGGAAGGCATCTGTGTGATCGACCTGGACACGGTCATGCCAGGTTCGGTGCTTTATGACTTCGGCGATTTAGTGCGTACTTCGACCTCCCCGGCCGCGGAGGATGAGACGAATCTGTCATTGGTCATGATGCAATTCCCCATGTTCGAAGCCTTGGTCAAGGGCTACCTCAGTTCCGCCCAAGGTTTCCTGACGCCTCGCGAAAAACAATTACTCCCTTTCGCGGGGAAACTTATCACTTTCGAAATCGGCCTTCGTTTCCTCACGGATTGGCTCGAGGGCGATGCCTATTTTAAGATTAAACGTCCGTTGCATAATCTCGATCGACTGCGTACCCAATTTAAACTCGTTGCCTCCATCGAAGATCAACTCCCCGCGATGCAAAACTTCGTCGACCAAAAATGAGACCCCGTATCCTCATTACGGGCGGGGCTGGCTTCATTGGCTCGCACATCGTCGAACACTTTCAGGGGCAAGCGGAGATCGTAGTACTGGATGATTTTCGCACCGGTTATCGACGTAACCTTGCGGGACTTGATTGCCGAGTGGTCGAAGGCTCCATTTTAGATGAGACTGCACTGACGAAAGCCATGCAGGGTGTCGAACGGGTGTTTCACTTAGCGGCGATGATCTCCGTCCCGGAGTCCGTGCAGAAACCGGCCGAATGTGTGCAACTAAACGTCGAAGGCACTCGTCGCGTCCTCACCGCCGCGGTGCGAGTAGGTGCGCGGAATGTCGTCTTGGCCTCCTCCGCGGCAATCTATGGAGATAATCCGCTTGTTCCTAAGCTGGAAACCATGCCTCCAGAACCCAAATCTCCCTACGCTGAGACAAAACTCGCCGGGGAACATCTGTTAGCAGATTTTCAAAGGGTACACGGCTTGGCCACGGCCAGCCTACGTTTCTTCAATGTCTTCGGGCCACGCCAAGATCCGCAATCCGCTTATGCAGCGGCAGTGCCCATCTTCATCGCTCGGGCCCTTCGCTCCGAAGATATCACCATCTATGGCGACGGGGAGCAGACTCGTGACTTTATTTACGTTAAGGACATCGTGGGCGCACTCGATTTTGTTTCCCGGTCTCCAGCGGCCACCGGTTCATATAATGTTGGTTATGGTCAAAGCCTTTCGGTTAAATCTCTGGCCCAGGAGATTCTGAAACTGACCGCCTCGAAATCGGCACTACGTTTCCTGTCTGGTCGTCCGGGCGATGTGATGCATTCTGTCGCTTCCTCGGAAAAGCTCCGACAGACTGGTTGGATCCCGAGGTATGATTTACCCAGCGGATTAGCCGCGACCATCGACTATTTTCGTTCCGTTAACGTGTAACCGTTAACTGGGCATGCAGCGTGTCGGGCCGGCCGTCGGAGATGTTCAGCCAGAAGTCGTAAACTCCAGGCGGCGGTAGTTTTAACTTAAAGGCTAAGGTCGGCGCCTCGCTGTATTCGCCGCCCTCAAGCGAGGGATGCATGTGGGCGTAGCCTGGCAAGGCTTCGATGGGTCCCATGAGGACGGCATGACCTAATGAACCCATGATTGGTTGGAGTTTGAGTTTCGCTCCCTCGGGTCCGGAGAGTTTTACCCGTATCACGCAGGAATCGCCAGTGTTACGGGAGGTCGTTTCGAAGGCGAGGAGTTGATTACGTCCTAAGGGAGTCAATGGGGCGAGCGGCGTGCGGGGGCCTTCGACCTTGGCCTCGGCCAATAATATCCGTCCGGATCGTTGATCGGCGAAATCGACAAATGCCTGGTAGCTCCCTCCGGGATTACCTTTCATGAAATCAGCTGGGAACGTGAAGGTCCAGGTCCCGTCATCTTGCGCGACGGGATGGAGGTGTACGTAGGCGAGTCGGCCGCTGAGCTGACGAAGGTGTAGGTGAACCTTTTCCGTGTGCGTTACGGCAACCTCATGGTTGAGGTACGCGGTGCCATCTTCACGCACAAGTTTGAGTGTGCCGCGCTCGCCACTCTGATTAAGGTGGATATCGAGCCCGACCGGAAACTGCAGAACCTTGGGTTGGTAGTAGTTGGCCTCTTCATTGACGCCGCAGAATTCCACATTGCCCACGACGACGGGCTGGTGGTCGGAGTGGAGAAACACACAATGGGTGTCGGGCAGTGAGCGCAGGACCGCAAAAACCAGTGCGGCGACGCCCGTGATGAACCAGAACTGATGACGGGTGTTCATTTGCCGGAAGCCATCTGAACGAGTACCTTGGCAACGTCTTCCGCGTCGAACGCGGCTCCCTCCCGGCGTTGCATGATGCGCCCCTCTGAGGTCATGAGGATGAGTGCGGCGTTGTGCACGATGGTACCATCATCGCGCAATGTCTGGATACCATAGTGTCGCATCAGATCCTTGATTTGGGCCGGGTTACCCGTGAGGAAGCGATGGCGACCATGGTCGATGGCATAGCCGTCAGCATAGGTGCGAAGGAGGCCTGGTGAGTCAGTTTCCGGGTCAAAAGTAATGGTGATAAGCCTGACCTTTCCAGCGGCAGGTTGCTTCGCCAGTAAGTCGGCGAGTTGCTTCATACAGGCCGTCGACGCGGGGCACATCCGGGCTGAGCGGCAACTGGTAAAGATGAAATTGAGTGCCAACGGTGAGCCCAGAAAATCCTTCTTCATCACAAGCTGACCGTCCTGATCCCAGAGTGCCATGTTGGGCATCAGGTCATTGGGCATGCGGGTGACCAAGCGTCCCTTGTCTAAGGTTTCGCGGTGTAGCGACTCGGTAATCTCTTCCATGCGGCGAAGGGATTCCGGCTCATGGGGGAAAATCGTATCTGCATAACGAGATCCCTCAGGTGTGGTGATGAGGTGCAAAGAGATCTCCCGTCCGGAGTAGCCGACCTTGACGTCACCTAGCGGAAACCGAACGACGATGGGGGTGGGTTCGAACTCGCTCGTGGCAGAGGCGCCGGCGGCACGTAATTGCAAGGTGGCCATCCCCGTCGCTGGATCAACTTTACTGACCTTACCTGTGCGTATGACTGGCTTATCGGCTGCCTGTGCAATCAAGCATGCCGTGAGGAGCAGGATGGAAGTGAGGGCTTTCACAAAAGTTTGCCCGATTGTCCGAGCATGAGTTCGACCATGCCGTGACGTACGCCGCGATGGCTCAGATGGAAGGCCTCTGCACCTGTGAGGTCAGCGAGGACACACAGGGTAATGAGTGCGGCGGGCATAATATCAGCACGGTCCGCAGGGATACCGGAGATCTGCTTGCGTTCGTCTAAGGTCAAGGCGCAGAGACGATCTTTGAGTTCGCGAATACGCAGGACGGGGAGCCGGCCACCTGCGGGTGTCTCCCCGATGGCTTCAAGGTATAGGGCCACGGCTGCAAAAGCGCCGCCAGCTCCGATGATGAGATAGTTTTCGGCGGCAGCCGTCGGGATAACTGTGGTCAGGGCTCCCAGGAGATGCGTACGAATCGAGCTTTGATCCAATTCATCGACGACACCTAGACCTCCTCTGAGGTAGCCGTGGGTAAGGCGGACGGAGCCAATCCGAAAGCTCCGGGCTAAGATACAGTTCTGACCACGTAGGGCACAGATTTCTAAGCTCCCGCCTCCCAAATCAAAGGACAGGATGTTGGCGTATGCCTGATAGGCTGGATCGGTCCTCACCCCCGCAGCCGCGAGGCGGGCTTCAACCTCGCCGGAGACAATCGTAAGCGGGATGCCAGTGGCCGTCTGCACGCGCTGGGCAAACGCTTGGCGACTGGCAGATTCACGAATAGCACTCGTCCCGAGAATAACGACGCGCTCCGCACCTTTTTCCCGGGCAAAGGTAACAAGCCGGCCAATGGCTTCCACGGCTTCAACTTGGATCTCCACCGGAAAGAGACCTTCGTCTCCGTCGGATTGTTGCAGGCGGACGGATTCAGTCTTTCGTCCTAGTTCCGAGCGTGAGGTGGCATCGACGACCGCCACCTTGATGGAGTTGGAGCCGACGTCGATTACAGCGATGGCTGGCATGTCAGAAGATAAATTGACCCTTGAGGCCGCCAAAAAAGTGCATCGCGTCTTGGGTCTCGAAATCTTTCGTCCTTACGGCGATAAAATAAGTGGCGGAGAACTTGTGCAATTGGAAGGTGGTGCCGAGGGCCAGTTGCATCACAATCGCCCGTCGCGTCACGGCGCGCGATTCCCGGAAATTGGTCCCATCGGTCATGTAATTATGTGCGACCACCTCGAGTTGGGAGTCCGCAAAGGCCCAATAGGCGAAATTAGGACTGCTGCCCGCCGAGCTAAGGGCCGTGACGGGGTCATAACCGGTAGACTGACGGATATAGGAATGCCCCCAGGATTTATCGAGATTCAGACCCCAGCGAACTTGGGCTCCTAAAAGAGCTTCAGATCGCATGGTCCCAAGCTCGACCATCATACGGGCGATTAAATCGCGATACCCTCGACCCGTCGGATCAATGTCGAAGCGGCGACGAAATTCTGCATCAAAATTCACCAAGGGTTCATCTGGTATCTGCGTACCCCAGCCGGCGGTCGGGGGTTGGCCGATGAGCGAGTGAAATTTATTTTGAATGGTCTCGGCGCCCGAGGATGGGCCGATGACCCCCAGTTTCGCCTCGACCGCGAACATGCAGTCCTTGCGTCCGCCGCGATCAAGGATCTTACCGTAGCCCCAGCCTAGATAAAGCGCGCCAGAGTAAGGCAAGTCGTCCAATGACGGGTTAGGTGACAAGGTGTCCGACGGAGTATTGATCTCCTGGGTGACTGAAAAGAAGGTGTGCTCGTCTGTATTGATGGCGACCTTCAACCCCTGAGTGTAATAACGATCCTTATTCTTAGGGCCGAACTTGTCGTTTTCTTCACTTAATGAAATCACCCAGGGATGCGCGGGCTCTAAGGCAGGAAGCGCTTCAGCGGCGCAGCCGACTGCGGTCAGTAGAGGGAGAGCGATTAGGCGCAGTGGAAGCATCTTCGGAGGGTTAGCAAAGAGGTCTTGTTATGCAGGGACAACGCCTTTCTGACTTGTGAATAACCTCTTGCCCAAGTATTTGACTGTCAGGATGTCGCAAATTCCCACCAGCGCACCCACCATCCGGTCTGAAATGCTGACCGATGGCACGATGCGGGTATTCGTTGGCGGGGTCTGGCGATTAGACGACGCCCTTCCGACCATTGTCGTTAAGGGCGACCGTGTTCGGCTGGAGGCCTCAGCCCTCGAATCCTTCGATTCCTCCCTGCCCGCTTGGATCTTTGGTAATTTTAAGAACGTTCGCCAATTGGATCTAGGCTCTTTGCCAGTTAGGCTGCAGTCCTTGGTCCATATGGCCGAGAAGGCTTCGGTTAATGACCACCTAGGCGAAACGCCTGGCTTGTTGGCTCAATTCGGTACCTGGGGGGTTGAGAGCACGGGATCCTGGGGGCGCTCCTTCAATCATATTGGCCACACCTTTATGGGCTTTGCCCGTACGCTGGTCGGTCGTTCAAAGGTCAATTGGAGAGACTTTGCCCTCCAGCTGCAGACGGCCGGGGTTGATGCCTTGCCGATTGTTGCCCTGCTCGGTTTTCTCACCGGACTTATCATGGCTTACGTTGGCCTGATTCAACTTCGCCAAGTCGGGGCGACGGTCTACGTAGCCAATCTCGTCTCGCTGGCCATGACGCGTGAGATGGGTGCGTTGATGACCGGCGTGATCGCCTGTGGCCGAACGTCCACGGCCTTCGCCTCCCAGCTCGGCAGCATGAATGTCAGTCAGGAAACCGACGCCCTGCGTGCCTTGGGGATTAATCCGGTGGAGTATCTGGCCACACCTCGGATCCTGGCGGTGACTTTGATGGTGCCGTTGCTGGCAACTTTCGCGACTTTCATCGGCGTCTTTGGAGGCATGATCGTCGCTTGCGCCGGGGACCTCAGTATCGAGCAATACCTGACGCAGGCCGTACGGGCCATCACCTTCAAGAGTTTCCTGGTTGGTTTTATTAAGTCTATCGCCTTTGGCTTTATTGCGGCTTGGGCAGGTTGTTACCGCGGTTCGGTGGCCAAGCGCTCCGCCCTTGGCGTTGGCGAGGCGGCTACTTCCGCCGCGGTGCTGGGTATCACCTTGATCGTGGTGTCCGACGCCCTCTTTGCCGTCATCTTCAACCTATTTAATCTATGAGCGCGGATTCGGCTGACATTCTGACCTGCGAAGCGATGGCCATCGGCCATGGCAATAAGGTGATTATGGATCGACTTACTTTCGGATTGGCTCCGGGCAAGATCTTGGCGGTCGTTGGCCCTAGCGGTTGCGGCAAGAGCACGTTGATGCGGGCCCTCGGTGGGTTAGATGAGCCCCTTGCTGGCACGACGACTTTGCTCGGGGTCAATCTTGTGACGGCATCACGCCAGGAGCGTGCCGCCATTTTACGTCGCACGGGTTTCCTGTTTCAGGGCTCCGCTTTGTTTTCTTCGCTTACCCTGCTCGAGAACGTTGAGATGCCTATGCAAGAGTTCTTACAGGCACCTAAGCGCGAGATCCGTCAGTTGGCTGAATATAAATTGGCGCTCGTGGGGTTAGCCGACGCCATGGATAAACTCCCTTCTGAAATCAGTGGCGGCATGGCCAAGCGTGCCGGCATTGCCCGGGCCATTGCTTTAGACCCGGAGGTCATCTTCCTCGATGAGCCTAACGCCGGGCTCGACCCCGTGAGCTCAGGTCGGCTTGATGAACTCATCCTGCGGATTCAGGAATCCTTCGGTACCACGGTGGTTTTAGTCAGCCACGAAGTGCCCAGTATCCTGCGTATTGCGGATTTCTGCGTCTATCTGGACCCTGAAATCGGTACCATGGGCGCTTACGCCCCGCCTAAAACATTTCTTCAGGCTGGCAATCACGCCAAAGCCCACGCCTTCTTTACGCAAGCTCGTTTAGACTAACCATGCGCCGTTCCGCCAACATGACCCTTATCGGTGCTTTCGTCGTTGGAGGCATCCTGCTGATTATTGCCGCCGTCGTCTTGCTCGGTGCAGGTTCCTTCACGGGCGCCAAGCCCACCGCCATCGCCTATTTCGATGATTCTGTTAGCGGGCTTGATATCGGTGCCCCCGTGAAATTTCGGGGTGTGAGTATTGGTAAAGTTTCGCAAGTTCTGCTGCGCACGACCAATCAGGCTCCTACCGATTACTCCGTACCCGTGGTAATGGAATTCGCCCCGGACTTGCTCACCCGCCGTGGGCTTGATGAGGCGTTACTTCAGAAACAGGGTCTCCGAGGTTCGGTTGAGCGGGGCTTACGTGCCAAACTCCAGCAACAATCGGTCGTCACGGGCGTGCTTTACGTCGAGTTAGATTACTTCCCCGACACGGCTTTCAAGCTCCATGAAGTTAAAGGCGAGATGGCGGAGATCCCCACGCAGCCCTCGAACCTGGGAACGCTCACCCGCGCAGTCTCGCAGACGCTCGATCAGTTAAGTCGTATTGATTTTGTCGCCATCACCAAGAAGGTGGATTCGATTCTCGGACGAATCGACAAGGGGGCCTCGGAAATTGAGTTCAGTAAAATTAATACCAATCTCGTCCAGGCTTCCGCCAATATTACCAAAATCACGGGCGACCCGGCGATTTCGAAGGCGGTCGCAGATTTCTCGACGGCAATGCAAGGGATTGATGGGCTCGTCAAGCGCCTCAGTGGCAAGGTCGATCCGGTCGCTCAAGATATTCAGGGTATGGCCGCCGCCGGTCGCAAGGCACTCGAACGACTCAATGAGACCTCGGAGAATCTGCGTACGCTGACCAAGCCTGGTTCACCTGCCCGACGTGACCTCGATCAGGCCCTCGCGGATGTTTCCGAGGCTGCCCAGGCGATACGTTCACTCGCGGACTTCATTGAGCGTAATCCAGAGACCATCATTCAGGGTCGTAGTAAGAATCAGACGAAAGAGGCTAAGCCGAAGGAGGAAGCCGCCAAGTGAAGCCTTCCCTCTTGCTCGGGGTGCTCTCGGTCTTGCTGACCGGCTGTATTATTTTTGATAAGAAGAGCGAAGCCGTCACGTTTCATCAATTGAGCGCACCCCAGACCGCTCCCATGCGACCAAGTCCGGCGATTTTCATCCCGCGGGCGATCATCCCCTCATCGTTGCGTCGGGCGAATGTCGTGATGCTCGATGAGGCCGGCTGGGTCCGCGTGGAGGATGCGCACCGATGGATCAATCCGCTCGACCGGGCTGTCGCGGAGACGGTGGGCCATCATCTGACTAAGCTGACTGGCTTACCCTCTGCCTCGCAAACGCCCGCCAGCTCGCACCTACTTCTCCTGTTGGATGTGAACCACATGAGTGTCACGGGGGACAAGCGTGCGGTTTTAGAACTCCATTTCCGTCTCGAAAATACGGAGGGTGTCATAATTCTGGATAAGACCATCATTCGGAGCACCGCGATGGGTGAGACCACCCCTGAGCAATATGTCCAAGCTCAGTCGACGAATCTCGCTGCCGCCAGTGCCGCCTTTGCTGAACTCCTGCCGGCTGAACTCAAACTTGCCCGATGACCTCCCCTTCCGACGCTAAACCCAATGGCTTCTCTGAAGTCACGGGAGAAATCTGCTACGATTTACCTTCGGCCTACGTCCCGCACCCGGCCACGGGCTTGCTGCACCTTCCGCGTTTTCTGGCCAAAATCCGCAAGCACCTGAAGGGCGAGTTGCCCAAATCCTACCAGCGTAACTTCACCAAGGGCTTCGATCGTTTCCTGTGCCTACATCTTGGCGTCAATCCCGAGCAAGTCGTCGAGTGTGTGCGGGCGGCCAAGGATGACCGCGACCTCGATTCCCGCTTGCTGGCTATTTTTCCTCCCGACCTCCGGGTCCATGTCTGGAATCGCGAACTTGTCCAAAAGGGCATGAGTGAAATGGGCCGCGGGGTCCTGAATGAAGCCAAGCACAAGATGGGCGCCGACGCGCGCACTGATGTGATTTCCTTCGCTGACATGATCGACTTCGATGAGGGCCGCCTTCTGTGAACACTCCTGACCCCCACCCTAATCGCCTCGTCATCCGAGGGATCAATGCCGTTCTGGCCTGCCTCCGGCACCATCCGAAGGCCCTGCGCGAAGTCGTCGCGACCGCCGCGTTTGCGCCTAATCTGGCGGAGCATGATGCGGCTTTCGCCGAACTGGGCGTCCAGACGCGTATCGTTGGACCCATCGAGCTCGCCAATACCGCCGAAGGCCCCTGCGAAGATGTCTGTGCGCTGACCATGCGGCCAGATTTCGGCTTGGCCCGGGTTTCTGATTTCTCTGAGTGGCGCGAATCGCGCGAGAGTATCGTCATCGCAGACGGCGTTCAGGATCCCGCGGCCTTGGCTTCCATCGCTCGATCGATGGCTGCCTTTGGCTTGAAGCGCCTCCTGCTCTCGGGTGGTACTGAGAAGATCGCCTTTCACCCGGAAGCTTGGAATCAATCCCGCGGGGCGATGGAACAGCTACGACTCATGCGGGCCGCTGCCCTGGGCGGCTTGCTGAAGCTCGTGGAAGACCGTTGCTGCGTGGTGGCCCTCTCTCCTGATATTGGCCGAAAAATCGACCTCGGCACCCCTGTCCGCGTTCCCGCCCGGCATCTGGCCTTGTTGATTCCTGGCGGCAAGCTGGACCCCGATATCCAGCCGCGCGTCGAACACTGTTATCGCTTTCCGGGTCAGATGGGCGAGACGCCCCTCACCCTTTCAGAAATTGCGCCGATGGCGGTCGCCTGGTTTGCCTCGACGCCCATGCCCCGTGCGGACGGCTTCCTGGCTCGCAAAAGGGCTCGCCATGTGAAGGGCAAGGATTCCAATTCCCCTAGTTAATTACCCATGTCCCAGCCCCAGCCCGGCCCAGGCGAGAACGTCATCTCGCTCCAAAATATCAGCCGTAATTTCTTCACGGCCCTCCAGCGTCAACATGACATGCTGGCCTTTAACATCGCCGGGCTTCACACCGCCGACCCAAAGGCCTACGACCATTTCTCGACGCTTACCCGGGTCATGCCGGTGCCGCAGGCCCACTTGCCGGCGGACCAGATGCTGGCGTATGCGCGGGGTTTGATGCTCCGCACCACCATCAATGATCTCCTTACGCTGTCCGCTGAATGCATGGTGCAATGCCACCTCCTCTGCCTCTTTATTCGCGAGCAGGGTCATCAGCGTGAACGCAATCCGATTATCGAAAAGAATATCGGTGATAAGCAGCAGGCCTTCATTCGGATGACGCTTCAGGACCGCTTCACCGAAATGGAAGAATCCTTTGGCATCGTCTGTGAGCTCGAAGACGGTGTCTTCAGCCTCGCGGCCGCTCTTCGCGTCATCGCTCGCGGCGGCCTCGTTACGAATGATGATATTACCCCGGATGGCGCACTGACTTTGGAATTTAAAGCCATGAAGGACTTCGAACTCTCGGCCGAAGAGCTTGCGGCGGCAGCGGCTCAGGCTGGTCCTGGTGAGGTGATTGAAGGTGTCGTCAAAAATGAAGCTCTGGGTGATACCAGGCCAAAGACGGTCGCTCGCCTAACCGACACGCAGCGGACCTTCCGTCCAGGTGAAATGCTCGATTTGTCTGACAATGAATTACTGGGACTGAACATCACTGTCGCCAAATTCGTCGATGGTCTCCTTCGCTCGGTTGATCACTTCGGTCGGGCTCAGCTCGGCGAAGGCACCTAAGTGATGAACGAAGCGGTGGCACCCCCACGGCGGGCGTGGCTCTGGGTCACCGCAGCTTATTTTTTCCAGGCGATTCCAGCTGCGGTGCGCGATGAGGCCCTACCGGTTGCATTAAAAAATACGGGTTATGCCGACAAGGATATCACTGGGGTTGTCGCGTGGCTGGGGTTAATTTTTGGCTTCAAAATTCTATTGGCTCCGTTGGTCGCAGCCTTCCGGCCGCGCCACTTTATCCTGTGTGCGGAGTTGGCCGTTTCGCTTCTCCTTGGCGTCCTTGCCCTGCAGGTCGCTGCTGAACACCCCTCATCCCCCATGATTATCGGGAGTCTGATTCTGCTGTCTTTTGTGGCGGCCGCGCATGACTTCGCCCTCGACGGGTATTTTGTTTCGGCACTCACGGATCAGATGCGTGCTACCCATACAGGCTTCCTTAATTTTGCTTCTAAATTAGGCATGGTGTTCGCTGGCCCCGGTCTGATCTGGCTGGCTGGACGCATCATGGATTACGGGCCACAAGCCGCCCAAGCTTGGTCGTGGGCATTAGGCGCCGCTGCCCTTCTCGCCTTGCTGGCCATGATGGCCAATGGTTTGGGCTTACGAAATGAATCAATATTATCGAAGGATGCGGGGACGGTGCGCGAGCGTTTTAGCGAGATGGGCGAGGGGCTGAGCAAGCTCTTTACCGACCCAAGGATATGGGCGGTATGTGGACTCATTTTATTTTACCGTGCCAGCGAAATTCATATGGCCAAAATCCTTCCGCTTTTTGCGACTTCTACCACGCAGGGCGGACTGGCTTTGACCAATGAGACCTACGCCCTGATGCGTATTGCCACGGCGGTATGTGGCCTCGCCCTTGGCGGAATTATCGGTTCGCAGGTTGTGGCCCGTTTAGGCTTAGGGCGCTCCTTGATTCCGCTCGGTATCGCCATGCACGTTCCGCTGGCGGCCATCGCTTGGTTGGCCTCGACGGGTTCGCATGACCTTCGGTTTATTGGCACCGTCTTCTTCATTGAATACTTGGCCTATGGCGCAGGATTATGTGCGTTACTGCTCGCGATGATGAAGCTGGCGTCCGGTCCAGGCGCGGCTGTCCGCTACGCAGCACTTTCGACCTTTGCCCTCCTGGCTAACTATCTCCCGGGTCTTTGGGCGGGTTCCCTTTCCGATCAGCTTGGCTACGCTCAATACTTCTTGTTCGCGCTCAGCTTGGCCATCCCCGGCATCCTCTCGGCTTGGGTCGCGAAGCGGCACTTCCCAGCGGCCTAATTACTCTTTCGGTACGACGATCAGTTCCTGCTCAAATTTGGCGTCGAGGTAGCGCTTGGCAAAGGCCTGCACGGCCGCTGCGTCTGTCAGGTTCATGCGACGTTCCCATTCGGCGTCAAAATTAGCACCCAGATCGGCAACCTCGCGAATCAGAGCACCCTGCATGCGGGCCCCGGCGGACTGTCGGCCTTGGCGGCGGGACACGCGCATGCGGCGCTTGGCATCCTCAATCTCATCCTTGCCGAATTGACCTTTGCGCAGGCGGTCGAGTTCCAGTCGCATCTCTTTGACGACTTCCTGGGCTGAGGCGGGGGCGGTGCCGGCGAAAAGGTAGAACATACCTTGATCGATAACCTCCACGCGGGAGGCCCCGACAAAATAAGCCATCCCCTTCTCCTCGCGGACACGTCGGAAAAGGCCGCTGGCCATGCCGCTGAGTAGTTCTTCGGTGACATTGGCAGCGACCACGGAGTCCGGACCAAAGCCACAATGCGGAAAGGCAATGGCCACGACCGCTTGCTCGCCCTTGGCATGCTCGAGGAGGCGGCTGGCACCCTGGGGCAGGTGCCGCGGTAGGCCTTTGCGTTGCAAGAGGACTTTAGGCAGGCTGCCGAAGCGTTCCTTGATGAAATCCATGGCCGCTTGTCGGTCAAAGGCGCCGCTGATTCCGACAACGAGATTGTCAGCCACCACCAAGGTGCGATGCAGCTCGCTGAGGTGGGCCGGCTGGATGCGGGCGAGGGTTTCGGGGGTGCCGCAGGCATCGACGCCCAACGGGTGCTCGCCGAAGAATTGACGCTGTAAGCGGAGGCGAGCCTTCTCGACGATATCATCTTCAGCTTCGCGGCAGGCATTGATGGTCGCAGCACGCTCCAGGGCGACGGTTTCCGGCAGGATGCTTGGGCAAAGCACCCCATCGGCCACGAGCTCAGCGATTCGATTGAAGTCTGAACTGAGCGCCTCACCCCAGAGCCCGCAGGAGACCTGCGATCCGTGGTCCGCAAAGGTGGCCCCCATGCTATCCACTGCTTGCGCGATTTCCTCTTTGCTTCGCTTGGCCGTATCGCGGGCGAAAAGCGTGGAAAGAAGTCCCGTTGTCCCCCGAAAGTCGGCGGCTTCATAGGCCGCGCCTGCTGACAGGAAAACCCCGATGCCAGCCTTCGGAATGGTAGCGTCATGCTGAAGGACGACCCGGACACCGTTATCCAGTAAGAGGGTCTCGAACTTATCGGGAGTGTTGGCCGAGGGTGGGGCTGAGACCCCGGCTTCCGTGCGGGCACCTTTCATCGTGCCGTAAGTAACCGCCTCGGGCTTGAACCATCGACGGGCTTCCCTGGTCAGGTCATCCGCGGAAAGTCGGGCCAGGTGTTCCACCCCTCGTTGCGGCCAGTTGATGTCGTGACCGATCGCCGCGGCGTAGGCGTTGCGCGAGGTGATGCCATGGATGTTTTTCTGGCCATTCACCATGCTGACTACGGATTGGCGGCGGACTTTATCAAACTGTGCCGGGGTGACGCCTTTCTGCAGGAGCGAGTCAATGACCTCCCCGATGGCTTTTTCAATCGCAATGGCCGACGCGGCCGCCTCTGCCGACCAGCTGCACCAAGCGAGCCCGAACTCACGAACTCCAAAAGCGGAAGCGTCGATCGACAATACCAGTTTCCTTTTCTCACGAATCTCATCCCAAAGGAGCGAGCTATTACCGGCGCCGAGAACGCCAAGGAAAAGGTCGACGGCGGTGCGACCTTCGTCGAAGAGGCCGGGCACCCGCCAGCACGCCACCCCTTTGGAGGTATTGATTTCGCGGGCTAAATCGGTGCGGCGGATGCCTCCTTGCGGGGGTTCGATCGCCGCCGGGGTTTCGATGAGGGGCTTGCGACCGAAGCGACCAAACCAACGTTGCGCTGCCTCAAAGACCAATTCCGGCTCCATGGATCCACCGATTGAGAGCACGACATTGCTCGGGACGTAGCGTTGAGCGTGGTAGCTGCGTAAGTCTTCCGGGCTGATGCGGACGAACAAGTCGCGATGTCCGATGACGGGTTGGCGGAAGGCATGTGCGCGTACCGCCTCCTGGAGGACATTCTTGGCGAGAACTTGATCGTGCTCATCATCGCACATGGCAATCTCCCGGAGAATCACTTCGCGTTCCATCTTGGCATCGGCATCGGTGATGAGTGGGTCGAAGACCATGTCAGCGATGGCTTCCATGGCGGTCTCGAAGCCCTCTTGCGGTGCATCGATATAATAAACCGTCCGGTCAAAGGTCGTGTAGGCGTTGGAATTGCCTCCGCAGCGATGCACGGTATCGGTCAATTCGCGATTCGTGAAGCGGCCCGTGCCCTTGAAAACCATGTGCTCGAGGTAGTGGGAGATGCCGGAACCTTCCCAGCGACCTTCATGCATGCTGCCGGTGCGCACCCAGGCTTGGACGGTGCACAGTCCGATACCAGGCCGATGAGAATAGATGACCTCGAGGCCGTTCTCGAGTACACGGCGAACAGGGAGGGGGCCAGCAATCTCATGGAAACTAAGACCTTCAAGGTAAGACATAGGGTGGATGTATGTCCTTCCCCCGGCGGGGCGCAAGTGCGACCCAAGCCCTCAGGCCAGGGCAAGAAGGCCGGGCAGATCGAGCGCGTCGGTCGTCATGGCCAGCGTACCTTCCGCATCACGCGGCCATTCCGCCGCCGGTCGGTCCCAATAGAGTTCGACACCGTTGCCGTCCGGATCGCGCAGATAGATGGCCTGGCTTACCCCGTGATCCGCCGCCCCGTCGAGCTGGACACCGTGCGCAAGCACACGCCGTACGGCGCGGGCAAGTTCGGGAAGGGTCGGATAAAGGAAGGCGACATGGTAAAGACCCGTCGTGCCTACAGCCGGCGGGCGCCCGCCACGACTCTCCCATGTGTTCAGACCGACGTGGTGGTGATACCCATCCGCGGAGAGGAAGACCGCCTGCGCGCCGTAGCGCTGGGTCAAGGCCAGGCCGATGACATCCCGGTAGAACACCGTAGCCCGGTCCAGGTCCGAGACCTTCAGGTGGACATGGCCGATAGTCAGCCTGACAGGGGAATCCTTGGCGCTCATCCCCATATCCAAAGATAAATCGCCTGCTTGGCAAACCTGACCATCCACGTCGCACTCTGACATTGAAAACACGGCATCCGCACCGTATGCCCAACCCCTTCGCCGCCTTCGGCGGACGTTCCCAGCCCTCGCCACTCCTTCCGCTCCATGTACATCCCACCCGAAATCCGTGCCGACCTCGAGGAAGTCGAACGCCGTGCCGGCTATCTCTGGAAGTTCCTCGATGTGGCGGGGAAGCAGGTCCAGATTGCTAAACTAGAAGAGCAAATGGGTGCCCAGAATTTTTGGGACAGCCAGAAGGCTGCCCAGAAGGTCATTTCAGAATGCAACGGCTATAAGAACGTGGTTGCCCCGCAGGTGGCTTTCCGCCGTCAAATCGAGGATGCCAAAACCCTCGCGGAACTGATTACCGAATCCCCGGACGGTTCGGCCGATGCTGAGGTCGAGGAATTACGCAAGCTGGGAACGGATCTCTTGGCCGCGGTTTCTGAGCTGGAAATCGCCTCCTTCCTTTCTGGGCTGCATGACAAGTCCAATGCCATCGTGACCGTCAAGGCGGGCGCTGGCGGCACGGAGTCTAACGACTGGGCCGATCTGCTTTTCCGAATGTACACCCGCTGGGCTGAGCGTCGCGGGTTCAAGGTTGAGGTCGAAGATATCGCCGAAGGTGAAGGTGCCGGTATCAGCCAAGCCACCTTTCGTCTGGAAGGTCCCAATGCTTACGGCTACGTGAAAGCCGAACGGGGCGTCCATCGCCTCGTGCGCATCTCCCCGTTCGATGCTAATGCGCGTCGCCATACATCGTTTGCCTCCGTCGACGTCGTGGCGGAAATTGATGATGACATCGACATCGAGATCAATGAGGCCGATCTACGGGTCGACGTTTACCGTTCCAGCGGCAAGGGCGGCCAGCACGTCAATAAGACGGAGTCCGCCGTCCGCCTCACGCATATTCCGACTGGACTGGTCGTGGCGTGTCAGCGCGAACGTTCCCAAGTGAAGAACCGCGCCCTCGCGATGAAGATTCTGCGCGCCCGAATTTACGAAAAGACGCTCGATGATAAGCGCGCCGAGATGGAGAAATACTACGGTGAAAAGGGTGATATCGGTTGGGGTAACCAGATTCGTTCCTACGTCTTCCAGCCTTACCAGATGGTGAAGGATCTCCGGACGGGGGTCGAAACCGGGAATATCCAAGCGGTCATGGATGGCGACATTGATGCCTTCATTAACGGCTGGCTCCGGGCTGGCGGGCCGCGGACACGTAATAAAGATATCAAGATTGACGACTAATCGTCGCGCTCGCCATGCCCACCCGGGACACCCTTCGTCACAAACTCCTCGATACTCCTCTGTTCGCAGAGAAGATCTGGAAGCTTTCGCCGGAACCATGGCCCATCACCGAGGCGCAGCTTCGCGATCTCAAGCGCATCGGTGCCGCCTGCCTGAGTTACCATCGCGCTCTGGAGCGACTCTACGTCCGTTCTTTCACGGGAAAGAAAATCCTCCGCAATCGTGAGGTCTACGCACCCTGGGTCGCCGAATATTTAGACCGGTATAAGCCTGCCGGCCTTATTGCCCACGGCCGCCATCGGGCCGTCAAAGGACAGTGCCCTGTCGTGCTTCGCCCCGACCTTTTGATTACCGAGAACGGTTTCACGATGACTGAGCTGGATAGTGTTCCGGGAGGCGTCGGTCTGACGGCTTATCTTAATGAAGTCTACGCCGAGGATTTCCCCGGCGTCATTGGCTCATCCGCCATGCCTGAAAGGTTCATGGCTTCCCTCGCCCGCCTGACCCCCAAGGAAAAGTTCCCCTTAGTGGCGATTGTCGTCAGCGACGAGGCCGCGACCTATCGACCCGAATTTGAATGGCTGGGAGAGAAGCTGCGCTCGCTCGGCCATGACGTGCACGTCATCACCCCCGCGCAGATCATGCAGATGAGCGATGGCTCTTATATCCCCGTCGATGGGGCGCCGCGCCGGGTCGATATCCTCTATCGTTTCTTTGAGCTCTTCGACCTCGCCAATGTAAAGGGGGCCGACGGCATCTTTAATGCAGTCGAAGCCGGCACGCTCACCCTGACGCCACCGATGAAAGCTTTTCAGGAAGAAAAGCTTGGCCTCGCGCTGCTCCATCATCCCCAACTCGCGGAGTTCTGGAAAGAAAACCTGCCCGAAGATCATCACGAAGCTTTGTTCCGGATCGTCCCGCAGACGTGGATTATGGAGAAGACCGTGCTTCCGCCGACCGCTGTCCTGCACGCACCGGGTGTGTCCGGTCGTCCGATTCGCGAATGGACGGAACTGGCCGAAGCCTCGCAGAAGGAACGACATTTAATTATCAAGGCCAGCGGTTTTCATGAGACCGCTTGGGGGGCGCGTAGCGTGACGCTGGGGAGCGATGTCTCGCGTGACGAATGGTTGGAGGCGATTGAGAACGCCCTTAATCCTGAGAACGAGACCTTCCATGTGATGCAGCAGTATCACAAGCCGTCGCGGTTAACCCACCCGGTCTACGCGGATGATGGGTCAATTGTCCCGGCCGATGGTCGCGTTCGTCTTTGCCCCTATTTCTTCGTGAACGGCGACATCGTCGAGATTTCTGGGATTCTTTCGACGTTCTGCCCCGCGGATAAGAAAATTATCCACGGGATGAGCGACGCCGCGTTATTGCCCTGCCATCTGGTCCCCTGAGCTGTTGCCTCGCCTTGCTTCCGCGCGGTTAAGCGTCCAAAGTGGGTCCATGCGACTCCTCGCCCTCGGCTTGCTCACGCTCATGACCATGGTCGTCGACCTGGCGGCCGCTGCCCGGACCAAGGTCGACCTGGTCAATCTCACGCCCGAAATTCGCCCAGGCGAAAAAGCCCTCATCGCCCTGCGCTACCGCTGCGATCCCCATTTCCATATTTACTGGAAGAATCCAGGCGATGCCGGTGCTTCCCCCACGATGGAGTGGACGGACAAAGCTGGTGCCAAGTTGAGTGATTTCATCTGGCCGGGACCGCAATTTCTTGATCAAGCCGGCGTTTCTAATTTCGTTTATGAAGCTGAGACTTTGATTCTCATCGAAGTCGCCATCCCGGCCGATAAGACCGGCACATTCACCCTCAGGGGCAAGGCGGAATGGCTCGAGTGCGACGACAAGGGCTGCTGGCCGCATGATGCTTTGGTGGAGCTTGCTTTGAAAGTCGGCCCAGGTAACCCGGCCCAGAAATATGAGGCTAAACTTTACCCTGCCCTGCGTCCGGCACTCACGACGAATGGTGCTAGCGATGGGAAATTCCTCACGGTAGAACTTCCCGCTGGCCGCAAGTTGTCCGCGATGTGGTTCCCCGAGCGTAACTTCATTACCCCCAATGCGACCATCAAGCAGAAGGTCGTGGACGGGAAGATGACCTTTGAACTCAAGGAAGCGACGGAGACCTTGATTGCAGGGCCTGTCCGCTTCACCACGCGCTCGGAGGACGGAGGTTTCGTCGATATCAACGTCAAGTTAGAGGGTTCGACTCGGAAGGGTGCATCGAGTGGCAGTGCCGACGTGCATAAAGGTGCCACGGGAGATTGGCTGCCTTGGTCCCCAGAAGCCCAAGCCGCCGCTTTAGCTGACGGGAAGATCGTCTACGTTGATTTTACGGCCCGCTGGTGTGCTACTTGCCAGGTTAACAAGCGGGTCTACACCCAGGAGGACGTGATCAAAGCCTTTGCCACCAAGGACATCGTCCGTCTCAAGGCTGACTGGACCAAAAAGGATGACATTATCGCAAAGGAGCTCCTAAAGTACGGGCGGACGGGGATTCCGCTGAATGTCATCCTGCGCACGGGTCAGGCGCCGGCGATTCTTTCGGAAGCTCTAACGGGTACAGAAGTGGTTGAAGCCTTGAATGCCGTTTCGGCAGGTAAGCCCTATCAAGTGTCGACGACGAGCCACTCTTTCTGGTCCTGGCTGCTCTTGGCTTTCGGCGGCGGCGTCCTTTTGAATCTGATGCCGTGTGTGTTTCCCATGATTGGGCTCAAGGTTTTGGGCTTCGCCCGTGAGGCCGGTTCGAGCCGTCGCACCGTTGTCTTGCATGGTGTCCTCTATTCGCTCGGGGTCATCTTTAGTTTCTTGGCTCTCGCGGCCTTGATTATCGCCTTGAAGTCGGGAGGAAGTTCGGTCGGTTGGGGCTTTCAGATGCAATCCCCAGGCTTTGTGCTCGGTACCTGTGTCCTCATGATTGTACTGGGGCTTAGCCTCGCGGGAGTTTTTGAAATTGGCACGGGTCTCGCAGGCACCGCAGCTGAAGCGGATGATAAAGGGGGTTCGTGGGGAGCCTTCTTCTCGGGCGTGCTCGCCACCGCGGTGGCGACGCCGTGTACGGCTCCGGGTCTAGGCGCCGCCTTGGGGTTTGCTTTAGATAAGGACCGCAGCACCCCGGCAACGTTACTCTTCTTTGCCGTGATCGGCCTCGGGATGGCTCTGCCCTATCTCTTCCTTACGGTCTTCCCCAAGCTTGCTGCCCTGTTGCCGAAGCCTGGCGAATGGATGGAAACCCTAAAGCAGGCGATGGCCTTCCCCTTGTTTGCCTACGCCCTTTATTTGCTCTGGGTACTCAACGCCCTCGTGGATGACGCCGCGTGGGTACGAGACGCTTCACTCGGTATGGCCGTTTTAGCTACGGCTTGCTGGGTCTGGGGACGCTGGGGAGCGCCGCATCGCACGGATCGTGAACGGCTCTACGGTAAAGGTGCTGCCGTTGTAATGTTCGTTGGTACGCTTGGGTACCTGTACGCTGGATTAAACTGAGGCGAGAAAATGGGGCACAAAAAAGGCCCGCGGTGCGGGCCTTTTTATAATCCAAAGCGAAACGCTTTAGAGGGCAGACTTCGGCGCCGGGGCGTCGGAGGAAGCTGCTGGAGCAGCCCGTGTGGCACCAGTCTTAGGAGCGGTGGCCTTGCTGGCACCAGAAGTGATCGGTCCAGCGTAGTTCACGTCGACGACAATCGCCTTGCGGTCCTTGGCGCCGGACTGACGACCAGCGGCAGACTTATCAGCTTGCTGGGATCCGAGAGCCATCACTTCGGAGTTAGCTTGGTTGCAGCCGGACTTCACGAGATAGTCGCGAGCAGATTGCGCACGACGATCAGACAGGCCGAGATTGTATTCATCGGTGCCAAAGTGGTCAGTGTAACCAGCGATGATAATCTTCGTGCCCTTGGCCTTACCGGCGATGCCATCGAGCTTTGAGCGCTCCTTGGATTCGACAGTGTACTTGTCGAAGTCGAAGTAGATGGTAGCGAGAATTGCTTCCGGGGGAATGTTGCCCGAGCGGATGGCGTCGGCCATCTTGTCGAAACCAGAAGGGCGACCATCCAATGAGTCGGCGCCACCGCTCACATTGTTGCCTGCGTTAGGGTTGAAGTCGGACGGCATACGGGAGGGGCCGCAACCGACGAGGAGAGCGGATAGTGCAAGGAGAAGAGAGAGGCGCTTCATGGCTGGCGGGAATTAAGAAGGGGGGCGCGGAGTCGGCAAGCCTTGTCTCGTTCAGTAACGAGGTACCTTTAGGTCGATTTGGAGGGACCAAGCGTCAATGCCACCCTTCACATTGCTGACCTGGGTATACCCTTTTGACCTCAGGAAATGGGTAACTTTCATGCTCCGTCCGCCGTGGTGGCAGTGAATAAGTACGGGGACGTTTTGGGGGATTTCCGCCAGGCGGGCCGGGATGATGTTCATCGGAATTAGTTTGGCTCCCTCGATGCGGCAGACCGCATGTTCATCGGCTTCACGGACATCAATCAAAAGGGGTGGCGTGGCCGAGGAGAGCTGTCGGCTGGCCTCTTCGACGGTGATTTCAATGGGGTGGTCGGTCATGGGAGGGGTGGCACAGGTGGTGGGGGCGTAGCGGATCGGATTAAGATTCCGAATCACTGCCGACGGGCCGCAGGCCGGGCAGGCTGGGTCGGCAGTTAGCCGCAAGGTCCGCGAGGTGCCCTGGGCGACATCCACGGCCAGCAGCTTGGAGTCAGTTCGCTGTCCGAGAATGACGGCGATGGCCTCCGCGGCCATCCAGGAGCCGATAATCCCGCAGGTAGCGCCAAAGACGCCTGCCTCCGCACAGGTCGGGATTGATGCCGCGTCGGGCATGACTGGGTAAAGACAGCGGTAGCAGCTGTGGCCAGGGAGAAAGACGCCTACCTGCCCTTCCCCGCGGAGGACGCTACCATGGATTAAGGGCCGGCCACTGAGGACACAGGCATCAGCAGCCAGGAAGCGGGTGGCGAAGTTATCAGTACAGTCCAGCACGAGGTCGTAGCGAGAAATGAGCTCGGCGGCATTCTCGGGCTTAAGCCCTTCCGGGTGGAGTGCGATGCGGGCACCTGGATTGATTTCCGAGAGGGCCTCGGCGGCCGAAACGGTCTTGGGGAGGCCAAGCGTATCGAACCCGTGGATAATCTGACGGTGAAGATTAGAGATTTCCACTTTATCGGGGTCGGCGATGCCGAGCTGACTAATGCCCGCCGCAGCGAGGTACAGTCCAGCAGGTGAACCAAGGCCACCCGCGCCAAGAATCAGCACCTTGGCGTCCCTCAGCCTGATTTGACCAGCCTCCCCTACGCCGGGCAGACGCATTTGGCGGGCATAGAGAGCTCGCTCGTGGTCGCTGAGGTGAGGATTCGCCGGCATGGCTCATAGGAAGACCTCAAACAAACCGTGTCAAACCTGCCCGCCGACGTGTCGGGTTGAATTATGCCCCAAGGTCTACCAACTTGAGTCCGTGGCAAAGGTCTTCCTCGGCATCGACTATGGCTCCCGCAGGGTCGGGCTGAGTCATGCCGATGAGCTGGGGTTCGCCTTTCCGCTGCCCGCCGCGGTGGCCGAGGATTCCGAAATACGTTTCGCCCAGATCGGTAAAGAGATTACACGTTTGAAAGTTACGCAACTGGTGCTCGGCTACCCTCTCTCCGTGGAAGGCGAGCGGACTAAGCGGTGCGATGAAGTGGATGTCTTTGCGGCCGAATTGAACCGGCGCTTCCACTTGCCGATCGAAAAAGTTGATGAAGCCCTGACGAGCCAGGCGGCCGACGATATCGGTGGGCGTAAGCCCCGCTCGGCGAAAGAACGTCAGGATCAGGCCCGTTCAGGCGAGCGCGACTCCCGTGCGGCCGCGGTCCTACTCCAGGATTATCTCAATAGCCGTGGTATCGGTGCCTGAGTATGCCTCCGTCTAAGCCCAAGAAACCTTTTAAGCCGAAGTTAGAGCGCTTCCTGGCGACGATCGCCTATGACGGCACCGACCACATCGGCTGGCAGGTGCAGAGCGGACGCGTCTCCATCGAGGGTGAAATCGAAGCCCGTCTCTCACGGATTCTCAAGACCCCCATTGATATCCATGGCAGCGGTCGCACAGACTCCGGGGTTCATAGTGTGGGCCAGCGCTTCCATTTCGACGCCTTCTGGCCCCATCCTTGTAGCTACCTTGTTCACGCAATTAATGCCTGCGAGCAGAACGGCTTGTTGGTCACCACGCTGCGCCGCGTTTCGCCTGACTTCCACTGTCGATGGCACGCCACCGGCAAGCGGTACCGCTATGAGATTTGCGATGGCTACCCGCCGCCTTGGGAGGCTCGTTTCTGTCTGGGATTAGGGACCAAATCCGTCGATGTGAAGTTGATGCGCAAAGCCGCGAAGATGCTCCTCGGTAAGCATGACTTCTACGCTTTCGGTGCCAATCATGGCCAGGGAATGGAGCAGGAAAATCCGGTGAAAAACCTCCGACGCCTCGAGGTTCGCCGTAGGGGTAAACGGATCACTGTCATCGCCGAAGGGAGCGGCTTTCTTTATAAGATGGTCCGCCGGCTGGTAGGCGGCCTGCTCCGGGTCGGTGAAGGCAAGATGACGCCAACTCGACTCATCGAGTACCGCAAGGAGCGGGTCATCACTTCTGAAGTTCCGACCGCCCCGGCGCGCGGATTGTTTATGGAGAAGGTGCTCTATAACGCGGCTGATTTCACGCACCCCAAGCCGCGGAGTGAGCGTGAATCTTAAGCCTATTATTATTGCGAAAGGTGGCCGCCGCCTTGTTGGTCTGTGGCTGGTAACGTATCAAGACCTTAACCTTCGCTTAAGGCGCACTCTGTTATACTTAGCTCACTTCGATGAAAACCCATTACCAACGACTACTCCCATTAGCGCTTGTCGCTTTACTTTCGGCATCCCTGCTCTCCGCCGCACCCGAAGACGGCAAAGGTAAGGGTGGCAAGGGCGGCAAAGGCGGTGAGCCCCCCAAAGGTTCGGTAGACTTAGTCGCGGCGGCAAAGCCCGTGCCGAATCCTACTCCGAACTTCGCTTTGACCAGTCCAGCAGTGAAAGACGGTGGTAATCTGCCGCTGGAGTATACCGGCGACGGTGATAGCGCTAGCCCGCCCCTCGATTGGAACAACCCCCCCAAGGGCACGCAGTCGCTCGCCCTCGTGATGCATCACCTCGACCCGGAAGGTAAAACAAAGATTTATTGGCTGATGTATGACATTGACCCGATGACCACGAGTGTGGCCAAGAATGCGACCGATTTCGGCAAGATGGGTATGAGTACCGTCCACAATCGGGTGGAGTATGCCCCGCCGCATTCAAAAGGGCCTGGGGCCAAGAAATATGTCCTCACCCTCTTCGCCCTTTCCGCGAAGCCTGACTTTAAGAATGCAGTGGCCCCGATCACATCAGATTTATTGTTGGCCGCGGTAAAGGGGAAGGTCCTTGGCGCCGCCGACTTGAACGTGATTTATACCCGTTCAGCTGGCAATTCGGATGAGGAAGAAAAGCGCCCTGCCCGTAAGGGGCCGCCGCCCGCCCCCAAGGGCGAGTGAGTTTTCATCGCGGTTGCGAATTGCCTGCAACCTCACGCTGGGGCTAGGTCTTGGGGGTGCCGATGGTCCGCCTCATTATTCTTTGCCTATCCTTGCTCTGCGGGATTACGGCCCAGGCCCATCCGGAGTGGAAGGAAGCTAATTGTGTCGGGGTCATCGACGACCAAGGGGAGTTTCGTCTTACTATCAAATTCGATATCCCTTCTTACCTTATCGGCAAGTTGCCCAAGGAGGCTCCCGTCAAGGAACTGGACGCCTTGATGTTCGGTCAGGGCTCTTTGGCTCCGGCAGTGGAATCAGGCCGACTCCGTTTTGCTCAAGCGGTCAGCGTTTTGGCTGATGGTAAGCCGCTGATGCTTAAACTAGAAAGTTTCCCGTCGTCTGACGATATCCTCCTGACCTCCAAGCGGCAGGGAGAGGCTGATCGCTACCCCGTGCTGCTCAATGGTAAGTTCAGTACTCATGTCCCCGTCGGCACGCGCCAGATTGTCATTCGTTTTCCGGAGGAACTAGGTACGGTTTTTACTAATCTCCGCAAAGGAATGGAATTCCAGACCGTGATGGCGGTAACAAAATTGGAGCCGGGTGAGTTCGTGATCAGTGACGAACCTGCGCACCCTGAGGATATGCGTTGGTGGCAGTCTGCGCTGCGTTACGTGGCGACCCTCTTCGGTGATGGTTTCTCCCATGTGATTCCCGAGGGTTGGGATCACCTGCTGTTCATGGCGATGATGTTCGCCGGCGCGGCTTCCTTGCGGCAGGCACTTTACCGCTCACTCATTTTCACTGTGGGTCATAGCATCACCTTAACCTTTGTTGCTTTGGGGTTGGTCGGAAATGTAGGGCCGTGGATTGAACCGATCATCGCCCTTACGATTGGCGTCGCGGGCGTGATGGCTTACCGGCAAAACTCCACCGAACGCCAGATGCTCATCGTTCCCGGTGTCTTTGGCCTCGTCCACGGACTGGGCTTTGCGGCCGCGGTCAGTGATCGACTCGGTAATTGGGATCGCGCCCGCATCGTTCAGCTCCTAATCGGCTTCAATCTGGGCGTGGAGCTGGCGCAGGCGTTTTCTATTTGCCTGCTTGCTGGGCTGCTGTGGGCCTTAGTGCGTCTTGGCCTGAATGAGTCCCTGCTCCGTCGGACCACGTGTCTCCTGGGCGCCGGTGCAGGCTTCGCCCTCATGTTCTACCGGCTGATCTTCTTGACTCGTTAAGCGACTCAGAGACGACCGACCGGGCGCTTACCTGCATCTAGGGCCTTACGCTCCGCTTCAGCCAACGCCTTCAGCTCCTGAACAATCTCCGGGTGGGCCTCGCGAACGTTGGTCACCTCGCCGGGGTCCGCCTGTAGGTCGTACAAGGAAAGTCCAATCTGCCGTTGATGCGTCGTCGCAGGCAGGCCGTCACGTGACGCAGGAATCATATCCACGTAGCTGCGGTAAGCGTGGGCGAGGTGTAGCTTCCAGCGTCCCTTGCGCACGGCTTCGAGGCGGTCACCGTAGTAGTAAGCGAAAATCTCGCGGGCGGTGTCTTTCTCGCCCTTTAGCACGGACACGAAAGATTGCCCATCGATGGCGTTCTTTGGTTTGCATGCGTTGCAGGCTTCGAGCAATGTCGGCACAAAATCGATGTTGGCCGCGAGGGCTTCCGTGGTGGAGCCCGGCTTAGTCACGCCCGGCCAACGGATGATGCAGGGCACGCGTACGCCGCCTTCAAAGGTCGTCCCCTTGCCTTCGCGATAGGGACCAGCGGAGCCAGCGTGACGGCCAAAATTCAACCAAGGTCCGTTATCGCTAGTGAAAATAACGATGGTATCTTTTTCGACTTTCTTTTCCTCGAGGGTGCGCAAGACGGCACCCACGGCGCGATCAATGTCCGCCATGGTATCTGCAAAGGGCGATTCATGTTTACCTTTGAAGTCAGAGGATGCGCCGAGCGGGACGTGCGGCATCGACGTCGCAAGGTAGAGGAAGAACGGACTGCCCTTCCCCGCGTTGTCCTGGATGAACTTCACGGCGCGCAGGCCTTGGGCTGAAGTGAGCGCATCCATGTCTACCCAGTCCTTAATTGTCCCCATTTGATGGCCATTCACATAGCGCGGCAGATCAGGATACATCTTGCGGCGGCTTTCGTCACCCAACGCGTAGCCGAGCGGCCACATGTCATTGGAGTACGGTAGAATCATGGATTCGTCGAACCCGTGGGCTGGCGGCAAGAATTTCTCCGAATCACCTAAATGCCATTTGCCGACGACGCCCGTATGGTAGCCGGCGTTGCGCAGCAAGGTTCCGAGGGTCTGCTCGTTGCTGCTGAGGCAAATCTTCGAAGCCGGACCGAGGGCCATGCCCCCGAGGCCAAGACGATTGGGATAGCAGCCGGTCATTAAGGCAGCGCGCGATGAGGTGCAAACGGCTTGGGTGGCGTAGAAGCTCGTAAAGCGGAGGCCTTCGGTTGCCAAGCGGTCAATATTGGGGGTCGGATTCTGCTTCGATCCATAGCAACCGGGATCCGCCCATCCCATGTCACCGCACATAATGAGCACGACGTTGGGCTGTGCGGCGAAGAGGCAGCCGCACAGGAATAGACACAAGGTTGGGGTGAACCTCATCCACACACCCTAGGGGTTTTACCTTATACCCCAAGCACAAACTTTAGGGTTAAAGCGACAATTCGCGGATTAAACCTTCAAACCTAGGTCTGCGCAAACGGCTGGGTGCTTGCGGGCCTTATTGATGAACTCGTCCACACCAAAGTCGGCGACGATAAAATCGCCGTAGCGGAAAGACGGGCATTTGGACTGGCCAGTGATGGCCACCATTTGGCGCATCTGGTGCATGTCGGCGATGACGTCCTTAACGTCGAGCTTCACGCCTTGGGTGGCGAAGAACTCAAGGGCCTGAACGCACCAAGGGCATCCAGGTTTGATGTAAAGAATCGGCAAAGGTTGCGGCATGACGGCATCGAACCTCACTCGCACGCGCAAGGCAAGCGGAGACCTATTGCCGCCCTCGTGGCATTGACAGCCGAGGTGGGCTCGCCGCAAATCACCCTACCCTACCACCATGGAAACCATCCACGGAGCCCCGAGTTATATTTTGCGTACGCCGGAGGTGGAATTGGCTGTTACCCGGACCGCCGGCCACCTCGCTCCGGTCTCCTTTAACTTCAACGGACTCAAGGCCTCCCCTTTCTCGCTCTCCCCGTGGACTCCGACGCAGATCGATCAGTCGCTCCCGAACCTGCTCACCTACCTCCGGGGTGATTTCATGTGTCTGCCCTTCGGCGGGCAAGCGAAGGGTCCGCCCCACGGCGATACCGCCAACGCCCCTTGGCAACTTGTCTCCGCTTCCGCGATGACACTTAAGTTGACGCAGACTGGCACCGACACCGGTGCGACCGTGACCAAACAATTCACGCTTATTCCCGGACACCATGCAATCTATGGCGAACACCTGATTGAGAATCTCAAGGGCCGTTGGAACTATGGCAACCACCCGGTGCTCGACCTTTCCGCTGTGCCCGCTGGATTCGCCCGCATCGCAACCAGCCCTTTTCGCTTCGGCTCCGTCTATGCCGGCGAGTTCTCAAACCCCGCGTCTGGTGAATCAGGCGCGCTCCAACCGTTCGCCGAATTCTCGACGCTGAAGTCCGTCCCGATGAAGGACGGCACGAACACGGATCTCACGCGCTACCCAGCACGTCCAGGCAACGACGATCTCATCATGCTGGTCAACGCGCCTGCCACGGAGGCGCAGCCCTTCGCCTGGACTGCCGTGACCTTCCCGGGCTACGTTTGGTTCTCGCTCAAAAACGTCGCTGACTTCCCTGCTACCCTGTTCTGGCTCTCCAATGGCGGCCGGCCCGGTCACCCCTGGGAAAAGCGCCACCTTGGCCGCCTCGGCCTCGAGGAAGTCTGCTCCCATTTCTGCGACGGCGTGGATGTCGCCCGCGAGGACCGTCTCGCGGCCAAAGGCATCCCGACGAGCCGAGTTTTTCATCAGGACCAGCGCGTCCGCCTTCCGCTGATTCAAGCCGCTGCCGCAGTGTCTGCTGATTTCGGCCAAGTCCAGAGCATCGTCCCCGCTGGCCCCGAGGCCGTCCGGATTACGGGCGAAAACGGCCAAGGGGTTACCTGCCCCATTAATTGGCAGTTTTTGAAGTCTTAAGTCGGCATACTCAATTCTTGTCCCTGCCCAAGGAGTCGCCTAAATCCGAACTCCCTGTCCCTCTTTCCTCCCCCTACCATGTCCTCCCCTAAGATTGTCCAAGATCTCTCCACCAAGAAGAGCGGCGTCGCCTCTCTCGTGGAAAAGGAACTCGCCAAGACCGGCGGGCTCCTGCGCCTCGCTCCGTGCTGGGTGCCGCGCTCCTTCCTGCAGCCGGGTAAGCGCCTTAAACTCCATCCGGATGATCTCTATGCTTTCGGCCTGAGCCGCGGCGGGATCGATGAACGCTGGTTCGCTTCCACGACCGAGGCCGCCAACGACAACCGCACCCCCGACGAAGGCCTCTCCTACGTCGTGATCGGCAACACCCGTTTCACGCTCAAGCAGGCCGTCAAGGAATGTGGCGCTGCGCTCATCGGTTCTAAGATTTGGAGCAAGTACCAGAAGTGGCCCGTCTACTCCAAGTTCTTCGATAACATGGGTCCGATTCCGCACCACATGCACCAGAACGCGAAGCAGGCCAAACTGCTCGGTCTCGAAGGCAAGCCGGAGTCCTACTACTTCCCTCCGCAGCATAACAACGTCGGCAATAATTTCCCTTACACGTTCATGGGCTTCGAGCCCGGCACGACGAAGGCTCAGGTTCGCGAGTGCATCGCCAACTGGGATAAGGGTGACAATAAGATCCTCGCCCTCTCCAAGGCCTACAAACTCGAGCCCGGAACTGGCTGGTTGATTGACCCGTGCATCCTGCACGCTCCTGGTTCGCTTTGCACCTACGAGCCGCAGTGGGGTTCCGACGTATTCGGGATGTACCAGAATCTCGTTGAAGGCCGCGAAGTGCCTTGGGCCTTACTCGTTAAGGATATGCCGAAGTCCAAGCACAAGGACGTCGACTTCATCGTCGACCAGCTCGATTGGGACAAGAACGTCGACCCGAACTTCAAGGACAACCATTACCTCGAGCCGGTCGTCTCCGTCGAGGGTAAGGGCTACTCCGACAAGTGGATCGTCTACGGTAAGGTCGATAAGTTCCAGTACTTCACCGCGAAGGAACTCACCGTTGAGCCGGGCGCCGAGTGCACCATCACCGACAACGGTGCTTACGGCCTCATCTGCGTCCAGGGTTCCGGTTCGATCAACGGACAGGTCCTCAACAGCCCGAAGCTTATTCGCTTCAATGAACTGACCGAAGACGAATACTTCTGCACCGAAGCCGGCGCCAAGAAGGGCGTCACGTTCCGCAATACCTCCACCACCGAGCCGCTCGTTTGCCTGCGTTACTTCGGCCCAGAAGTGAATCCCTCCGCTCCCGCGATGGGCGCCTACAAGAAGGCTAAGAAATAAGCCTTCGCTCCCTCCACATCTCTACCCCTACCCCTAATCACATGAAACTGCACAACGCGATGTGGCCCGGCCTCGTCGGCAAGGAGCCCAACACCGATCACCCCCCGATCGCCCTCGAGCGCATGCTCGAGCTCACGGTCGCCGCTAATGTCGATGGCCACAAGTTCGATGGCGTCGATCTCTTCCTGTTCCATCCTCACACCGACCCGGATATCAGCTCGGATGCACTGAAGAAGATGGCCGACCAGATTGCTGGTCATGGTCTCAACGTCGGCTCCCTCGTGGCGCCGGTTTGGGGTGGCACCGTCGGTGATTCGGCGATGGGGACCGATGAGCAGCAGCAGAAGTTCCTCCTCGCGATTGAGAAGGCCTGCCGCATCGCGCAGCAGTTGAATCAGCACGGCGTCCGTAAGTATGGCGTGATCCGCGTCGACTCCGCCGAGTTCGGCGTTGCTAAGTGGCGCGAAAACCCGAAGGCCAACACGGCCCGCATCGTCGACACCTTTAAGAAGGCTGCGAAGATTGCCGCCGACCACGGCGAGCGCATTGCCGCCGAAGGTGAAATCTGCTGGGCCGGGATGCACTCCTGGAAGGCGATGCTCGATACCCTCGAAGGCGTCGGCCAGCCGAAGACCTTCGGTTTCCAGGCCGACCTCGCCCATACCTACCTCTACCTGATGGGTTATAATGAACCCGAAGCCGCGCTACTGCAGGAAGGCTACACCCAAGAACAGTTCTGGCCCGCCTATCGTGAGATGGTAGGCAAGCTCCGTCCTTGGACCCTCGACTTCCACGTGGCCCAGAACGATGGCACCGTGCACGGCACGGGCTCGCACGAAAAGACCGGTCGTCACTGCCAGGCGGATGACGTCAACGGTAAGCTTGATATCGCGGCCTGCTCCAAAGTCTGGCTCGAAGGCGCAGCTGATCGCGGCATGAAGCACATCTGCTGGGATGGTTGCATGTTCCCGAACGCCACCCTCGAGAGCCCCAAGACCTGGAACACCATCCTCTCTGCGATGGTCAAGGTGAAGAAGGCACTCTGAGGACCTCAACTGCCTATACTCCATACTCGATACTCCACACTCTCACCCCCTCGTATCATGTCTAAAGCCATTCGCATCGGTCTCATTGGTTACGGCTTCATGGGCCGTACCCACTCCAACGCCTACTCACAGGTCGGCCACTTCTTCCCGAAGGACAAGCTGACCGCCGGTCACCACATCGTCCGCCAGGCCGTCTGCGGTCGCGACGAAGCCAAGGTCAAGGACTTCGCTGAAAAGTGGGGCTACGCCTCGCATGAAACCGATTGGCGCAAGCTCGTTGCCCGCGCGGACATCGACGCCATCGATATTTGCACGCCGAATGACTCGCACGCCGAGATCGCGCTAGAGTGCATCAAGCACGGTAAGATGATCCTCTGCGAAAAGCCTCTCGCCCTCAACGGTGCCCAGGGCGAAAAGATGGTGGAGGCCGTCGAGAAATCCGGCCTCCCGAATCTCGTTTGGTATAACTACCGCTTCCTCCCTGCCGTGACGCTCGCGAAGAATATCGTGGCGGCTGGCGAACTCGGACGCGTCTTCCACTACCGCGCCAACTTCCTTCAGGATTGGACTATCTCCACTGAGCTGCCTCAGGGCGGCGCTGGCCTCTGGCGCCTCGACGCGGCGGCCGCTGGTTCCGGCGTAACGGGCGACTTGCTCGCGCATTGCATCGATACCGCCCGCTGGATCAACGGTGATATCAACGAAGTTTCCGCGATGACCGAGACGTTCATCAAGGAACGCGTGCACACCGCCACTGGCAAGGTTCACCCCGTCACCATCGACGACGCTTGTATCTTCCTCTGCCGCTTCGAAAACGGTTCGCTCGCTCAGTTCGAGTCGACCCGCTACGCCCGCGGCCACAAAGCGCTCTACACGTTCGAGATCAACGGCGAGAAGAAGTCCCTGCAGTGGGATCTCCATGACCTCAATCGCTTGAACTACTTCGACCACGCCGTCCCCGGCGACCGCCGTGGTTGGGCCAGTATCCATACCTCCGATGGCGATCATCCGTACTCGGGTAACTGGTGGGTCCCCGGCCTTTGCCTCGGCTACGAACACTCCTTCACCCATGCCCTCGCGGAGTTCCTCAAGAGCCTCGACGATCCAAAGGCCCCTAAGGCCTACCCGGATTTCCGTCACGCCCTCGGTACTCAGTACGTCTGCGACGCCGTCCTGGAGTCCGCCAAGACCAAGCAGTGGGTTAAGGTGAAGAAGGCCTAATCAGACCTCCAGAAGCCTTCCAGAGGCCCCGGATCACCCGATCCGGGGCCTCTTTGCTTCCCGTGCACCGAGAGGCGCCCTACTGGCCTCCCGCGATGGATACACCCCATCGTTTTTATCGATATACGCAGATTTCGTTCTTCTGGTATGATGCCTCCCGTCCCCCGCGATTCCCTTTGCACCTAGATCTCGTCCAATTGCCCACGAAACTGACCTTCAGCACATCGTTGACAGTAGGATGTCTGCTTTTAAATTAAACCCTAATACTAACAGTCACCTTATGGCTCTTAACTCACCCAATCGCACCATGGTCTGTACTTACCAGCTCTATGTGCTCCACCGGCACCTCTTTATCGACCTGCCCGAGGGTCGCACGCTCATTGATACGGGAGCTCCTTGGAGTGCCTCGGTCACGGGCCGGATGACCTGGCAGAATGAGAACCACGGAGTAAACAAAGGCGGCTACATGGGCTTCACATTCGATAAACTATCAGCCGAGATCGGCGTGCAGGTGGATGCCCTCATTGGCATGGACCTTTTAGCCCGGACGACCTTGCTCTTCGATGTCGCCAATCGGCAGCTCACGGCGGGCGATGATATTCCCGAAGGTTACACGGCGGCACCCTACTCGCTGGTGCCGACCTCCGATATCCCGATGCTGGAGGTCACCCTCAATGGTCGCAAGGCCGTGGTGCTCTGGGATACGGGCGCGCAGTACGGATACTATGCGGACGACCATTTTAGCGAAGGCCTGAAACAGCTGACGGGCTTCAAGGATTTCAGCCCGATGTTCGGCGCCTTGGACATCTCTCGCTCTTACCATATTCCCTTCACCTTCCAGGGTATGGGGTTGGTGGAACGTTGTGGACCGACACCTGGACATGTTTGCGGTGGGCTGTCTCCTGTCCCGATGCGTACGTTTCTCTCCTTGCTGAACATTGATGCCATCATCGGGCCATCCTGGATGCAGCATTTGAAGATTTGGCTTAATCCAATCGAGCACACTATCGCCCTGTCCGCCTGAAGTATTTAGAGTCCGCCGTACTCACCCGATCGGCGTGCACGTCGGCCGTAGGTCTATTCGAAGAGCGATCATCATGCCAACCACGGAGGGTTGCCCGAGTTTGGTCGACAGCTTCCCGGCGAGGGTGCACACCCCGAGAATAGGAGCGCCTGCAGGCACAGGGAAAGGATGAGGGGGGCAAAGTCATGGGTCTTTTGTAGACCGGCAACGGAGAAAGATCAGAACGGACGAGGCCGGGATTGCCCGGCCTCGTGAGGGTCAACTGTCGGCTCTCAATTACTTCTTGGCCGCCGTGGGCGAGTAGAAGCGATTCATCTTATCGAGAATGGCGTTCTCGGTCTCAGCGAGGTCGATGATGCCCGTGTGGCGGTACACGATTTCGCCGCCCGGAGCCACAACTATAGTGTGAGGAATCGGGCCAGCCATGTCCTTGTCCAAGACGGCGGCGAGGTCATCGCCGCTGCCAGCGAAGAGGTAGCTGTTGGTCGTGCGGTGTTCGGCCTTGAGGGAGTTTTCAACTTTCTTGCTGAGGCCAGCTGCGTGCTTAAAGAGGAACGCTTCGGCTTTCGCTTTGTCTTCGGGCTTATCAAGGCTGATTGAGATGAACTCGAAATCACGCATGTCGAACTTGCGGGAGATTTCAACGAGGTCAGGGAATTCCTTGACGCACGGGGCGCACCAGGTGGCCCAGACGTTGATCACGCGGTATTTGTTGGTGGTATTGGCGCGTAGTTTGGCGATGCCCGCCTTGTCGATGAGTTCGACGGTCACCGGGGTCTTAGCCCAGGCTTCGTGTTTAGCATCGTGCATGACCTTCTTTTCGCGCCACTTGGTGGAGCAGCCCATGGGCTTGGTGAGTTCGAGGGCGACGGGCTTGCCCGCCAGGATCGCGTCCACGGCATTCTGGCAATCCTTAGACTTCACGGTGCTGTCATCGTAGAAGCGGGAGTCGTCGAAGCGTCCCTGGTAGCGGAGCTTGAGGTTCTTGTCGAAGACGAAGACGTGCGGGGTGGCGAGGCAGCCATAAGCGCGAGCGATGGCCTGCTTGTCGCCGTCATAGAGGTAATCAAAGGTCCACTTGTTCTTCTCAGCGTAGGGCTTCATTTCCTCGTAGGAGTCGCCGAACTCACCGTAGCCGAGCTCATCTTTGCTGAGGCCATCCGGGTGGTTGGGGTTGATGGCGACGAGCTTCACGCCCTTGGCCTTATATTCTTCGTAGAAGCGCTGAAGGCGGCGCTCGATGCTGTGGGAGGTCGGGCAATGGTTAGAGGTAAAGAGGACCACGAGGGCTTCACCGCCGGTGTACTCAGCGAGTTTGTGCATCTTGCCGTCGGTGCCGATGAGCGTGAAGTCGGGCGCCGCATCCCCGCTCTTGAGGGTGTGCATATCGGGCGGGTTGCCGTTGACGAGGCCAGGGAGGTCGGCCGCACGGACGCCGGTGATGGCGGCCAAGACGGCAAGGAGAGACAGGAGTCGCTTCATGGGGGTAAGGGTTACGGGTGAGAGTCCCGATTTCCGCGGGTGTTCCAATCCGAAAATATTCAGAAAGCCCTCAGCTGGCGCCCCATGGGCTCGCTGGAACCATCCGCGCAGTCGACCAGGCTTAATTCCCCCTTGCGGACATAGAACACGGCTAATTGCCCATAGCGTCGCCCGAACTCCACCGCCCCGGCCTGACCGAGGGGGGCTGCCCACCCGGGCTCTACATGAGTCTGGTCAGCCGACCCGCCGGTGACCCGATGGAGCGCATAGCCCGCCGACCGTAACTCGGCCGCGAGTTCCGCATCAGCAGCGACGTTGGCCACAGCCGCGGTCACCCTGCCCTCCGGATCGTAGGCAGTAATGATTGCGAACTCGGCAGGCCAATCCGCCGGGAACGGTTCATAGCGAAAGACGGCTTGTTTGAACTGGTCGCGTTGGGCGGGATCCATGGTCGATAAACAAAACAGGGCGACCGAGGTCGCCCTGTCGAATGATGATAGATATTGTTTACTGAGCAATGAGTTGGAACTCTTGAATCGCCCAAGGCTGACCTTTGGTCGCGTCCGTCAGTGTGACCTTCAGGAACTTGGTCTGCTTAGCTTCATTGAAGTAAGCCTCGGAAGTCGCGTAGAGTCCATGGGTGCTACCGAGCTGGAACCACTTCTTGCCGTCAAGCGAGCCCTCGACCTTGTAATTCTTGGGGAAGGCGCTGGGGCGGCTGCCCACATCCATGCGTATACCAGACAGCTTGGCAGCGGTCGGGAACTCAATCTGGTACCACATGCCCTTCTTCTGTTCGGCTTTGGTTTCCCAGCGGGTCTTGCCGTCACCATCGCAACCGTTCTGCGCCGTTTCGGACTGATCGCTGGCCGAGACCTTCCAGTCCTTGGAAGCTGGGACGAGTTTCGGCAAGGCAGCGGTGAGGGTCTCATTGGTCCAGGGGGCGGTGACGCCCTTCACTTCTTCGCGAATGCGCGCCACATCCTTGGCCGTGATGATGGCGCCTTTGTTGCCGAAGGAATTACGGACGTAGGAAGCCACGGAGGCGATCCATTCGTCGTTGTTCATGGCCATGGGCACCATCTGCGCGTCATAAGTCTTACGGCCAATCGGACCAGACATGCCATTGAGAATCGCGCGGACGACGCCATCGCGATGGCCGCGGACGGTCTTGGAGCCGCCGAGGGGAGGCGCGATGGTCATGCCGGGCTTCGGTCCATCAATGGCCATGCCCTTGCCGTCGTAACCATGACAGGCGAAGCAGAGTTCGCGGTAGATTTCCTGTCCTTTGACGAGGAGTTTATTTTCGTCGCCGCTGTAATCTCGGCCACCGGCTTGATCGTTGCCGGTGAGGATGATGGCACCGAGTTCTTTCACACCCTTGGAGGTCGAGGTGAGCAGGGTCTTCTGCATGAAGCGGGAACTGTCTGCCCAGGCTTTGACATCATTTGAACCCAGCAGTTTGGCCGTCATGATGGACTGGAGCACGACGGAGGAATCCTTGTCGGCACCGAGTTTAATGAAGTCATCAATGAGGGATTTATCACCGGCCCGGACGAGCGATTCACCGGCCCGGAGACCGTGCTGGCGAAGTTGCGGGTTGGCGTCGGTCAAGAAGGCACGCACGAGCTTGGTATCGAGGGCACCGAGGCCTTCGAGCGTCCAGAGGGCATGGGTGCGAGCGAGCGCGTTCTGGCTATTCAGGGCGAGCTCGGTGAGCACCGGGACGACGGACTTGTCGCCTTTGAGTACGAGCAGCTTCTGCGCGGTATCGCGCCACCAGCCGTTAGGGTGGGAGAGGTGGGCGACGAGCTGAGCCGGGGTTTCCTCGAGCATGCGCGGCTGAGGTCCGGGCTTGAAGTCATCATGCACCAAGCGCCAGACGCGGCCATGAGCGAAGACTTTATCGAGGTCGTACTGCTGGACGACCTTGCGGAGGTAGCTGCCTTCGTTGACCCAGTTGCCTTCCTGGATGATGCCGCGGTACATGTCCACGAGGTACAAGCAGCCGTCTGGGCCGTTGACCATGTTCACGATGCGGAAGTTCGGATCGCTCGAGCGGATGAACTCGGAGTGATCATGAGGATTGGCGATGCGGGTGATGCCATCATCCAAGGTGACTTTAGCGCGGCGGATCAGGCGACCCACGGGTTCGGAAATCAGGACGTCGCCGCGGAGGTCAGCGGGGAGGCGATCACCACGGACGACTTCCTGGCCGCAGGAGGCGGTGAAGTGATTGAGGGTCTTGTCTAGACGAGTGCGGCCCGCGCCGCCTTGGTGGTCGGCGAGTCCGAGCTTGGGCCAGACTTGGACGAAGTCTTCGGGGAACTGGTTCTTAATATCATAAGCGCCATACAGAATCGGGGTCTGGAAATGCCAGAGGCCTTTTTCGCCACCGGCGTTGCTCCACCAGATTTTACCTTGGTCATCCTGGGCGAGGCCCCACTGGCCACCACCATTAGGAATAGTTTCTTTTAACGGCTCCTTAGCGCCATTCCAGCGCAGGCGAAAAGGATTATAGGTCTGGTAGAGCCAGTTATCCATCGTCCAGATAAGGCCGCTCTGTTGGTGCTCGAGGTTGCCGCCCTTGGGGCCGCCGAGGTACCAGAGCTGTTTGCTGTCCGCCACGCCGTCACCCTTGGTGTCGCGGTAGACAAAGATGTCCATGGTGTCGGTTTCGTTAATAAGTACGCGATCATCGAGCGGGAGGACCATGCGCGGGAGCAGCATCTTATCGCGATAGATGATGTGCTTGTCGAAATGGCCATCGCGCTTGGTGCTTTCATGTCGGGAGACGACGCCAATCGGGTCATGCTCATTAGTGCCGTCGATGTCCTGCATGTAGGTGCGGAGCTCGGCGATGTACATGCGGCCGTTGCCGTCGAAGGTCAGGTTCGCGGGTTCCTTGATGCCGTCGCGTTCGCTGAGCACGAGCTCGAGGTGGTAGCCGCGGGGGAGTTCAATGGTCTTCAGCTCTTCTTCGGGAGAGAGCACCTTGACGGCAGGCTGCTTGGTGAAATCGGGCTCATAAGGCTTCTCGTCCGCAGCATAGGCAGCGGCGAAAGTGAGCGCGGTCAGGATAACGGCGTTTCGCATGGGGGTATGACCCCTAAACTTCCCTAATGTTCACCTAATAACAAGCGATTTCGCCCGGGGCCGCCCAAAAGGGTTTGGCATCCTCGGGGTAGCCCGCCTTGCTAGCCCCATGCGAGTCTTCGCCCTTGGATGTCTGACCCTGCTCTGCCCTCTTTTTACGGCATGGGCGGCCGCCGCTCAGCCCAATGTTGTGGTTATCCTCGCCGATGACCTCGGGTATGGAGATCTCTGCTGTTACGGCCACCCGACGATTCGTACGCCGAACCTCGACCGGATGGCCGCCGAGGGCGCCCGCTTCACCCAGTTCTATGTAGCCGCCGAAGTCTGCACACCGAGTCGCGCCTCCATCCTGACGGGACGCTACCCCATCCGCAGCGGGATGGCCCATAATCAATTTCGGGTCCTCCGCAGTATCTCGACGGGCGGCTTGCCCGCCTCGGAAATCACCATTGCTCAAGCGCTCAAGACGCAGGGCTACACCACGGGCATGATTGGCAAGTGGCACCTGGGCGTTTGGACGAACAACCCCGCGCACCATCCGCTGAGGCACGGCTTTGATTTTCACTTCGGTCTGCCGCACTCGAACGACATGAACCCCTCGCCGGGTAATCCCGCCAAGGCTGGTTCCCTCGTTAATCAGGAAGCGGCCTGGTGGAATGCCCCGCTCTTCCGCGGCTACGAACTCATCGACCCCCAGGCCGATCAGACGCAACTCACCCGCCGCTACACGGAGGAAGCGCAAAACTTCATCACCGCGCATAAGGCCAAGCCATTCTTTCTCTACCTCGCCCATACTTTTCCTCATACGCCCCTCTTCGCTTCGGGTCGCTTTAAGGGGAAGAGCAGCCGAGGCATCTATGGCGACGTCGTCGAGGAGCTCGACTGGAGCGTCGGCGAGGTTTTCAAGACGCTCCGGGAACAGGGTTTAGCGGAGAATACCCTCGTCGTCTTTACCAGCGACAACGGCCCGTGGTTGCTGATGGGCACCGAGACCGGTGGGAGCGCGGGGCTTTTGCGCGATGGCAAGGGCAGCACTTGGGAAGGTGGTATGCGCGTGCCCGGCATCTTCTGGATGCCCGGCAAGATTAAGCCCACCGTCGAGCGCAACGTCGCGTCGACCCTCGATCTTTATCCCACCCTCATACGATTGGCCGGCGGCACGACGCCCACGGACCGTCCACTGGACGGCGTCGACCTGTCCGGCCTGCTCTTTAAAGGTGAACCCATCGAGCGCGAAGTCTTCTGCTACTATCGCGGCGAGAAGCTGTATGCCGCGCGCCTCGGTGCGTGGAAGATTCACCTGATCACCCAGGCGCCTTACGGCGAGAAAGCCACCACGCATGAGAAGCCGCTACTCTACAATTTGGAAGTCGACCCCTCAGAGAATCACGAGATCTCCGCCGAACATCCCGACGTCGTCGCCCGCCTCCAGGCCGCCATCGAGAAACACCGCGCCACTGTCACGCCTGTACGCAGCCAGTTGATCGACGTTGTTAAATAAGCCACCGAATCTTCCTTCCCACCCGACCCGTTTCCGTCTACAAAAGATGCACGGGCCTATAGCTCAACGGTTAGAGCAGGGAACTCATAATTCCTTGGTTCTGGGTTCAAATCCCGGTGGGCCCAC
>Ga0136642_1000022_pt1 | contig 102656 bp, 101 predicted proteins | sample LowCatLa1302831Y_FD_115313 | JGI IMG/M metagenome (GOLD analysis project Ga0136642, IMG submission 115313) | Freshwater microbial communities from Lower Cathedral Lake, Yosemite National Park, California, USA - 13028-31Y | ecosystem: Environmental > Aquatic > Freshwater > Lake ... | reverse complement strand
CGGTCACCCCATGAAGAAGGACGACTGGATTCTGCTGGGCTTCCCGGCCGCCAACCGCGACCCCGAGGCCTTCGTGGACGCCGACAAGTTCATTATTGACCGGGCCATCAACCGTCACGCGGCCTTTGGTCTCGGGATTCACCGCTGCGCGGGGTCGAACCTGGCTCGCCTGGAAATGCGCGTAGCGCTGGAGACTTTTATCAAGCGTTACCCCAGCTTCACCCTCGATGATCCTGAGGCGGTGACCTGGGCTCCCGGCCAGGTCCGTGGACCGCGTCATCTGCCGATCAGAGTTCGTTAGGGGTAATGGGCGCCGAGCCCGCCACTGTTTAGCTCAGACGTAGTTGCGTGACCCCATCGGCCCAGACGCGACGCATCCACTCTTGGACTTCGTCGGCTTGACGGGGCAGACCAGCCGAGAGGTTGACGGGACCACCAGCCGTGACCAAAATATCATCTTCGATACGCACCCCAAGTCCGCGGTACTCCTCCGGTACGGTGAGGTCGTTGGCCTGGAAGTAGAGGCCGGGCTCCACCGTCAACACGTAGCCCTCGGCGAGTTCACCCAGCAGCACGTTGTTGCGAGCGTTGGCGCAGTCGTGGACGTCGATTCCCAACATGTGGCTAACGCCGTGCAGGGTGTAGCGACGGTGCAATTGTCGATCCCGTCGTAGAGCCTCGTCGGGGGAAACCGCCACTATTCCTAGATCGCAGAGACCTTCGACCAAGATGCGCGTCGCCGCGATACTGGGATCCATGAAGGACGCGCCCACGGTGCAGGCGGCGATACCCGCTTCTTGAGCGGCGTAGACGATGTCGTAAATCCGTCGCTGGGCGGGGGAGAAAAGCCCGTTAATCGGCAGTGTCCGGGTGACGTCGGCGGTGTAGAGGGTGTGACATTCAACCCCCGCGTCCAAGAGCAACATGTCGCCCCGGCGTACCACGCCATCATTTCGCGTCCAGTGCAGAATGGTCGCGTGCGAGCCACTGGCCGCGATGGTGTCGTAGCCAACGTCGTTGCCCTCAACGCGAGCGCGCAGATTAAAAACGCCCTCAATGACGCGCTCCCCACGCCCTTCGGCTTCCGGGAGGGCGCGCACCACATCGTTGAAGGCCGTCACGGTGTGGTCGACTGCTAGTTGGAGTTGCGAGACTTCATACTCGTCCTTCGTCAGGCGCAGTTCACTAAGAAATTCTTCGAGGCTGTGATCGAGTTCGTTCGCGGGGACCAGATCGTCGACGCTGCTGTCGAATCCGCGAACGACCAGAACCTGCGCGGCGTCGAGAGAGCTGATGACGGCGGGAAGGTCCTCAATGGATCTGGTGGCAATGGCGTTATAGATCGCGGTTTCCGCTACGCCTCGGCGTGGTCCCACCCACAACTCACCGTATTTTGAATCAGTAAAGAAGCCGTGGGTGTGGTGGTCGCGACGATCTGCGACGTAGAGCGTTGAGTGCGGACCGGTAGCCGACGGGCTGATGACGAGTACGGCGTCCGACTCGAAACATGCAGTGAGGTAGTAAAAATCTGTACCGGGCCGGAAGCGAAAATCTGTGTCATTGGCGCGAACTTTGGCTTTCCCGGTAGGGATGACCAGCGTGGCCCCGGGGAACTGCGCCGCGGTTTTCTCACGTCGCAGGGAACAGAATGGTGCGGCGGGATGAACGGAATTGTCCAGCGGAGCCACGTCCCAGTTGCTCGTCATGTGCTCAAACAGATTCCGGGGGCAGGGAGGTCGGTGCGGCCCGACCCATACCCAGTGTTCCGAAATCGGATTCTCAGCGGATACATCGGGTTCAGGAATGGAAAAATTGTCAGTCACCTTTGCAATTTACTCGTGGGACGCGCACGACCCATTACACCCTGAGCTTTTTACGGGCTGACTAGGCTCACGCCATGGACATTTCACTTCGCTTTGAGGATTCCGTCGGCATCATTACTTGGAACGATGGGGAGAATCGGATTAACCCCGACTCGATGGCGCGCATGCACGAGATCTTCGATGAACTCGACACGTTGACTGGTCCCCTGGCACTCGTATGGACGGGAACCGGGAAGTTCTTTTCGAACGGTCTCGACCTAGAGAGGTTTGCAGCGGAGCCACACATCTTGGGACCGACCACGAAGGAACTCGACCGCCTGTTTGGGCGAATCATTTGCTTCCCGGCCTACACGGTGGCGGCCGTGAACGGCCACGCTTTCGCGGGTGGAGCGATGCTCACCTGCACCACTGACTACCGCGTGATGAGAGAAGACCGGGGCTTTTGGTGTCTCAACGAAGCTGAATTGGGCCTCCCCCTCACCGAAACTATGGCGGCGGTAGTTCTGGCTCGCCTCCCGAAGGCCACGGCGCTCGAAGCAATGAATACTGCCCGTCGATATTCAGCGCTGGAAGCAGTCGCTGCGGGAATTATTGAAGCTACGGCCTCCGAATCCGAGGTTCTCACCCGGGCGATTGAAGTGGCCGCGCACGTTGCGACGAAGGACCGAAAGGTCATAGCCATTCATAAGAAAATGGTCTTTGGCGAGTTAGCCGAAAAATTAAAGATTTCCTCTGAGTGCTAGAGGCTGAGCCCTAGGGGCCAAGAATCGTATGCTCAAGATATGAATATCGCACTGACGTACGTAGACAATGTTGCAGTCCTCACTTGGGATGAAGGCGAAAATAGGATTAACTACGATTCGCTAGCTCGATTGAATGAAGTTTTTGATGAACTCGAAAATGTCGAAGGCCCCCTGTCAATTGTTCTCGTGGGTGTCGGAAAGTTCTTTTCCAACGGGCTCGACCTGCAGCGATTTGGTCACAACGTCGAGGAGCTGACCGAAACCCTTCGCCAATTAGCGGTGCTGCTGGGTCGTATTCTGGTGTTTCCTCGCTACACCGTGGCGGCGCTCAACGGCCATACTTTTGCTGGTGGCGCACTCATCTCAATTGCTTTTGACTACCGCGTGATGCGCGAGGATCGGGGCTTTTGGGCAATGAACGAGGTCGACCTCGGCATGACGATTCCTCACGCGCTCATGAAGCTGCTGGCGATCAAGCTGCCTCGAACCACGATGGCGAATGCCGTAATTACGGGCCAGCGTTACGACGCCGACAGTGGTATCGCGGCCGAAGTGGTTCACGTTTCGGCGAGTGAGGGAGATCTACTGAACGTTGCGATTGAACGAGCGCAGGCCATGGCGGCTAAGAATTCATATTCCATTGCTGATTCGAAGATGCAGCTCTTCGGAGCGGTGGCCCGCGAACTGGGCTACACCCCTAAGAAATGACGCCGTAAACAACAAAGGGCCCGTCGGTTTCCCGACGGGCCCTTTGTTATGCGGTACGAACTAGTTCAGCCAGCTCGGCACAGCGGCATTGACAAACGCCTTCTGCGTGATGGCGCCATTGGCCGCATCATTGGTCGAGTAGACCTTGCCGTCAATTTGTGTCGTATTCGTGTTGCTCACGATCTTGACCAGCAATCCGCCACCCAGACCCTGGTGGTTCGTAGGCGAGTACTGCAAGGGTAGGACGGCCGGGGTCGCAAAGGCATTGCTGACTGCCGAGTGCTCCAGGGTGCTCACAGCGTTCGCCCGAGTCACGTTGCTGCCCATGGCCTTCAGCAGTTGCAGGAAGGTGACGGCCCAGCCGGCGCCGTACTGCATGTTGCCGCTCAGGATGGACTTAGACGTGAACTTGGGAAAGTCCGCCTTGTCGGCCAGAATAACCTTGGCGATCCACTTGTTCCACGCATTGGTGGTGTCCGTGGAGTAGGGGAAGAAGGTCATGGAGACCGCGTTCATCTCACCAGGGTTGGTCTTGCTCAGGTTGGCGTAGTTCACCGTCTGAGGGTCAGAACCCACACCCGAAATGACCCACTGAGGGTAGTAGCCAATCTTGGCGGCGTCCTTCAGAATCAAGGTCACGGCTGGCGGCACGGCATCAAGTACGACAACCTTGACGGCGTTAGCTTTCAGCGTTGCGAGAGTCGTCGGGAAACTGAGGTCGAACACTGCGTCGGTTGCCGGGTAGGCGAAGGAGTTCGTTCCACCCATGTTCGGTATGGAGAGTCCACCCCGCTGAAGTCCGAGCAGACCGTTGGCACCGAAGTCATCGTCTTGGCCAATGAAGCCCAGTTTTTTTCCGGCGAGATTGCTCTTGATATAGTTCGCGAGAATCTTGCCTTCGGCGATGTAGTCAGTCTGCCATCCAAAAAGGCCGCTGTAGTGCGACGGGTCATTCCAGTCGGTGGAACCGGAGTTCACGAACAACTGGGGAATGTGGTCACTATTCAGCAGCGAACGAACTGCGTCCTGGGTCGCGGTGCCGAGGGAACCGACGGTGGCGAAGAGACCTCCAGATGTGTTGATGAGTGCATTGGTTTGCGCCACGGTCAAACTTCCTGATGTCTGCGGCTGAGCGCAACCGAGTGCCTGAATGTCGTAGCAGTCATCCTTGATGATGAAGTTGACCTTACGACCGTTGACACCACCCTTGGCATTGATGTACTTAAAGACCGCGTTGGCCGTCTTGGCTACATCGGAGTATCCCGTCGAGGCGATACCCGACAACGGCACCGTTGCACCGATGGTGATGGAAGTATTCGTCACACCATCGGTTCCCGTAGCACTTGCTGAACTACTCAGCGCTCCGATGCCTGCGAGACTTAGTGAAAGCGCAGAAGCCGCAATGATTGCGACTCCGCGGTGGGTTCTACGTAACATAAGTTGCCTCCTATGGCTGTGTGAAACGTCGGCAAACGGCCATTACTTAGCGTATCGCCCCACGACGAGTTCCGTTACTCGGCCTCTTTGCGGGCGCGAAGGTGAGATATTTTCTTTAAAAGACCGGCCATTCCCTGCGGTGCAGTGAGCATGGTCACCACGAGAAGCAACCCGAAAATAATGCCCTGAGAGTTGCTGCCGAGATTGGAATATGGGTTGAGTCCAAAGAGTGCGTTCAACTTGGCTATCAAGGTGGACGCATAGGCCGCGAGGAGACCAGCCATCAGAGCTCCACTCAAGGTCCCAATGCCACCTAGGACTAGCAATGAGAGAATTTCTATGGACAGCGCAAGGCCAAAATTATCAGCTCGAGCGACACCAGAGAGTAGGGCCACGAGAGATCCGGCCAAGCCGGCGTACGCCGCTGAGATAACGAAGGCGCCGACGCGCACCCGACCTAGGTTGACGCCCATGAGTTCAGCGGCGACGTCATTGTCACGAACGAGTCGCATGGCGCGACCTGCGCGGCTGGCGAAGAGATTGCTCATGAAGTAGCAAGCCACGCCCGTTATGACGACGGAAACGGTGGCGGCCCAGCGATAGTTCGCGACAATGAAGTTCTGAGGATCTCCCGACAAGTTCGCAAACCACGAAGGTGAACTCAGGTTGGCAAAGAAGAGCCCACCGGATCCACCGGTTAATTTCCCGAGAGACTGGATGAATGGCACCATGGCTGTTACAAAGGCCAGGGTCATGCCCGCGAGATAGGGACCCTTTAAACGAGTGGCGGGTATGCCGACAAGTAGTCCGGCAATGGCGCCGGTGAGGATCGACAAGAGGAGCGAAATAATTATCGGGCTCGACTGGTGATGGTTGGCCCAAATACCGGTCGTAAAGGCCCCCACGGCCATGAATCCGGAGTTACCGATTGACACCTGGCCGCTCCAGCCGGTTAAGAGGGAGAGACCCAAGATGGCGATAGTCATGGCCCCAGCGTTGGCAATATAGGTGTCGCTTTGCGCGGAGACCAATAAGACGACGCAAATCGCAACCACGGTGCCGAGGAGGGCGAGGACTAGTCGCCCGAGGCTCGAGTATCGCAGACGGAGCAGAATCTGAGTGATTTTCATCACAAGCGCCTCGTAGTGTTTTTCGTGAAGATACCGGCGGGCCTCACCAGTTGCGACAGCACCAAAATCAAGACGGGGGTGAAGGCCACCCAGCTGGGTGAGAGATAATCTGCGACGAAGGTTTGAATGATGCCAATTAACAAACCGGCCAGAATGGCCCCTCCCGGACTTTCGAGGCCACCAATTGCGGCGGCGATAAATCCGAAGACGAAGAAGCCGTCCATATTGCTGGGGAAAAGACCTGATCCACTGGTCGCAATAATGATCGCCGCGAATGCACCCACAGCACTGGAAATAATCCATCCCAGGGTGAGCATCCTGTTTACGCGAACACCAAGTAGTCGTGATACCTCTGGGGCGAGGGCGGAGGCACGAAGTTGGAGTCCGATTTTTGTAAAGCGAAAGAGGGCGGCTACCCCGAGCATGAGGGTCAGGGCCGAGCCAATTTGAAAGAGACTGAAGGGTGACAGGTAGAGAGTCTTGGAGCCAAGGGTGAAATAGGTCTGCGACAGCGGGCTGGTGAGTTGGCGGGCCATCCCGCTCCAGATGGAACTGGCCCCCGACTCGAGAATTCCGAGAAAACCCACCATGACAACGATGGAATTAATTTCTGCTTTACCGTAGAGCGGGCGAACGAGGACCCGCTCGGTGACGCCGCCGAGGAGCATGGCCGCTACGAGGGATATCAGCACGCAGACCCAGTAATTCAGGCCGTGCTCCAGCATGGTCATCCCACAAAACGCGGCGAACATGGCCATGGCCCCCTGGGCGAAATTCAACACGTGGGTGGACTGCCAAATTAATACGAGGCTGAGCGCGATGAGTCCAACGAGCACCCCCTGAGCGGCGCCGATCAAAATGTCGCTCACGATACGTGAGGTGAAAAAGGCACCCATTACTGCACCAATCCCAGGTAGTACTGGCGAAGTTGGTCGTCGCTGGCGACCTCGGCGGCGGAGCCATTCGCGACCACGCGACCCACGCTGAGAACGACAGCATCATCGGCGATCCGTAATGCGCCCTTGGCATTTTGCTCCACCAGGAGCACGGAAAGATTCTTCGTAGCGCAGAGTTCTCGAATGGTGGTCATGAGCTCGGCCGCGACCAGCGGCGCGAGACCGAGGGACGGCTCATCGAGCAGCAGTAGACGCGGTTGGGCTATGAGCGCTCGAGCCATCGCGAGCATTTGCCGCTCGCCCCCGGAAAGAGTGGAAGCGTATTGCTTACGACGTTCACCGAGGACCGGGAACTGTTGGTACTGCTCGTCGAGGCCCGCGGCGAGATCGATGTCAAAGGCCATGGCGCCGAGTCGCAGGTTTTCTTCCACGGTGAATTCAGCGATGACTCCGCGTCCTTCGGGCACGTGACCAACTCCGAGACGAGCGATGTCGTCGGTCGCTCTACCAATAAGTTCCACGCCTTCGATCACAATTGAGCCACTCGCCGGCTGCACGAGCCCAGAAATAGTTCTCAGCAAGGTGGTCTTGCCAGCTCCGTTGGCACCGAGTACAGCCGTAATTCGACTGGGCATCGCGGTGAAGGTTACGCCGCGAATGGCCTCGATGGCGCCGTAGCGAACGGTGAGATTGGAAATTTGCATTACTGATCCACACCCAAATAGGCGGCGAGCACGTCGGGATTGGCCCGTACTTCGTGCGGCGTACCGGTGGCTATGACCTGACCAAAATTCAAGACCACGAGTCGATCAACAAGGGGCATGACGAAATCCATGTTGTGCTCGACGAGCAGTACCGCCATTGTTTCGCGCAACTGCGTGATGAGATTGGCGAATTCACTCAATTCGTTCTCGTCAAGCCCCGACGCGGGTTCATCGAGCAGCAGCAGGCTGGGATTGGTAACGAGGGAACGAGCAACGGACACTTTTTTTGCGATGCCGTAAGGAATGGCGCTGGGTAGTTGTGCGGCGAATTGACTAATTCCTAGACGGTCTAGTTGGGCCAAGGCGTCAGCGCGTAGTGAATGTTCGCTGCGCGCCGCGCTCCTCAGACCGAGCAGGCCAGCAACGACGCCTCCGTGCGCCCGACTTTGTCCACCGGCCATGACATTTTCGAGAACTGTCATGTGGTCAAAGAGTCCGACGCCTTGGAGGGTGCGCGCGATACCAGCCCGCGCGAGTTGGTGGGGCTTGAGGGAGGTTTGACCGAGGGCCGGGTAGCTAACGGCGCCTTCATTGGGTGAGATGAAGCCACAGGCGACGTTAAATGCAGTGGTCTTGCCCGCCCCGTTCGGTCCGATGAGTCCAACAATTTCACCACTGTGCACGTCGAACGAGACATTTGACAATGCGTGAAGCCCACCAAAGCGAATGGAAATATTGTCGAGCTTGAGATGGGGTAGGGATGGGGATGTAGTCACAACACCTCTAAACTAGTTTGCGCAGAAACAGGGCTCTTCGTGACCTTACGCCGTAATCCAACCCGCGTCACGGGCTATTTGCGTGACATCACCAATTCGTAGCCCCGAGCGGTGCTGCAGCGTTCGAATGAGCCCGGATGCTTCGTAGAGGGATTCGTGCGTTCCCGTGTCGAGCCAGGTCGTTGAACGTGGGAGTTTCTCTACGCGCAAGCTGCCGCGTTCGAGGTAGGCATTATTGAGGGCGGTTATTTCAAGTTCGCCACGTTGACTAGGCGTGAGAGTGCGAGCGAGTTGAGGGGCCTCTTCGTCGTAGAAGTAGATACCTGGAACCGCAAAGTGGGATTTTGGCGCTTCCGGTTTTTCTTCCAGTGAGAGCACTCGACCGTCGTCGTCGAATTCGACGACGCCGTAGGCCGTAGGGTCTTCCACCTGGTACGCGAAGATGAGAGCGCCGTCGACGTCGTAGTTTCTTTGCAACTGCGTGCCCAAACCGCTGCCGTAGAAAAGGTTGTCACCCAAGATGAGCACGCACTTGTCACCAGCGAGAAATTCTTCGCCCAAAATGAGCGCGTAGGCCAGTCCGTTGGGGGATTCTTGAATTACGTAGCTGATTTCGATTCCGAGTGAGCTTCCGTCGCCGAGCAGGCGTTGAAAGCTGGCTTGATCGTGAGGAGTGGTGATCAGCAGTATTTCGCGGATGCCCGCGAGCATGAGGGTCGACAGCGGATAGTAAATCATGGGCTTGTCGTATATGGGTAGGAGCTGTTTGCTCACTGCCTTCGTCACGGGGTGCAATCGCGTCCCACTTCCACCAGCGAGAATGATTCCCTTCATGCTGGGTAGTATAGGTTTACGAGTTTTTAGTTTCGAAAGCAAAGGAAAACCCTGTGCGTTTACTGATTACGGGAGCCGCGGGTTTTATTGGTTCGCGACTGGCTGAGATGGCTCTCGCCGAGGTAGAAAATCTTGGATATAGCGAAATAGTGCTCTTGGACGCCCTCACCTACTCCGGTCGCCGTGAGAACCTAGTGGGCGTAGTTGGCGATAGCCGCGTTCGTTTTGTCCATGGCTCCATTAACGATGCCGAGCTCGTCGATGAACTGCTCCAGGGAACTCACTCGGTCCTGCACTTAGCGGCCGAAAGTCACGTTGACCGTTCTATTGCGGGTGCGGCTCCATTTTTTGTCACGAATTTGCTGGGAACCCAACAACTCTTGGAATCATCTCGACGCGGGGGGGTGCAGAAGTTCGTACACGTGTCCACCGACGAGGTCTACGGCTCCATCAACAAGGGTTCGTGGAAAGAAGACCATATTCTCGCCCCCAACTCGCCGTATTCGGCGAGCAAGGCCGGTAGTGATCTCGCCGCCTTGGCCTACTGCACAACATTTGGACTGGACGTGTCAGTCACGCGTTGCTCAAATAATTACGGGCCTCGCCAATTTCCCGAGAAGATGATTCCCCTCTTCGTAACAAATTTGATTGATGGACTCAAGGTGCCCCTCTACGGTGACGGACTCAACGTTCGCGACTGGCTCCACGTTGACGACCACTGCCGAGGCATCCTCAAAGTTCTGGTCGCTGGGCGAGCTGGTGAGATCTACAACATTGGTGGAGGCACCGAGCTAACCAACCGCGAGATGACCACTCGGCTCATTCGGCTCTGCGAATTCGATGAAGCGATGATTGAGCCGGTGGCCGATCGCCTCGGACACGATCGTCGCTACTCGGTGGACTGCGGAAAAATATCCTCGGAGCTGGGTTACAAGCCCGAGGTCGATTTCGAACAGGGCCTGGCTGAAACGGTCCGTTGGTATCAGTCGAATGAAGAGTGGTGGCGACCCCTGACGAGTCGGTCCTGATGAAACTCGAGGAGCTATCGATTTCGGGACTCTTTCGTCTTGAGAGCCCCGTATGGGCTGACGATCGTGGTTTTTTCCGCGAGTGGTTCGTGGCGGACTCCTTTGGAACTTCGGCTCCCGGTTTTATAACTGCCCAAACAAATCTCTCATTCTCGACGGCCAACGTGGTGAGAGGCTTGCACTACTCCCTTGCGCCCGAGGGACAGGCCAAGGTTGTTACCTGCGTTGCTGGCGAGCTCGTTGACGTCATTGTCGATATTCGTGTTGGTTCGCCGACCTACGGTAAGTACGAAGCAGTAACTCTGCGCCCGGACGAGGGCTGCTCACTCCTCCTGCCGGGTGGTGTTGCGCACGGTTTTTGCGTCGTCGGCGAATCTGCAACCATGGCCTACCTGCTCTCGTCCCCGTTTAATCCGACGATGGAGCTTGAAATCAACCCCTTCGACGAAGAAATTGGCATCGCCTGGCCGATATCTGGACCGGCAATCCTTTCGCCCAAGGATTCCGAAGCCCCATCCCTATCCCAGCGTCGTAAATCTGGACAGTTGCCAGTCTTTCCCGCGTAAGGTTTTCGGTAGTCCTCGACTAGTACGTGGTAAATTATTGCTGGCAGCGGACATGAAGGTTTGTCGGGCCAAAAACAAGTCCGTTGAGTGCTTACCTTACGAATGGAATACCAGTGAAAATTCTTCGAAATTCAGCCGCCGGCGCCGTTGCAGTTTTTTTGCTCCTTTTGATGTCGCCGACAATTGCTAGTGCTGACGCCGCTTCGATTTCTACTCCGACCGTTGTTTCCATTGGTAGCCAAGCGCCGGAAGTGAGTTGGACTACCTCACTAGACGTATCGACCATTGCTTCGTACGATGTCGTCACCTACGACACGGCGGGGGTCGTTGTTTCTACGGATTCCGCCGACGCCAGCGCGACCTCCTTCACGCTCCCGTCCACACCCGCTGGTACTGGTTACACCGTTGTCATCGTGGCGCACACCGCCGACGGTGACGTGTCGTCCTTGGCGAGTGATCCCTTTGATGTCACCAGCGTCGAGCCGCTGATACCTGGTGGCGTCCAGCCGGGAACGCATGTCACCGTGGACCCCACGACGGCCACCGTAACTGCCAACACCGACGGCTCCGGCTGGACCATTGCGTGGCTCGAAGCCGATACCGCGGGAGCCAGCGGTGAATATTCAGTTCTTACCAGTGACGGATCGTCATGCATGGCGGCGTCGACCGGTGTCACCGGAGCAGCAATTTCGTGCACGGTTGACCTGCTGGCCGACTCGACACAGGCACCAACGGTGAGCAGCATTGAATTCAATTCTTTCGTCATTGCGTATTCCATGGCCGGTGGGGGCACGAACCCGTTCTCTGTACAGCGTGACAAGGTGTTAAAGGAAGCGACCGCGACACCGAAGGCGACGCCAGTGTTGGTGGAATCAAAGCCCGCGACTGTTCGCGCGATCGTTCAAAAATCAGCTTCGGGGCCACTGACGCCGAAGCGCAATCCGGCGATCCCCTTGTCCGGTGTAGCGGCCTGCCTCGCACTAGCGGGAATGCTCGTCGCGGCTAGCTGGCGCCTCTTTCAGCGCTCGTAAGGGGCTTGCCCGCGCTGGCGTGGGATTTCAGCCAAACTAGTAGTCATGGCTGCTCAATTCATTTTCACTATGCGGGATCTCCGTCGCTTCTATCCACCTGATCGCGAAGTACTCAAGGGCATCTACCTTTCCTTTTACCCCGGCGCCAAAATTGGTGTCATTGGTTCCAACGGTTCAGGTAAGTCATCACTACTGAGAATCATGGCCGGCCTCGACGACGGATTCACGGGTGAGGCCCGTCTCACTCCCGGCTTTACCGTGGGTTATCTGCCCCAGGAACCCACCTTGGACGAAAGTAAAGACGTCGTTGGAAATGTTTCCGATGGGGTGGCCGTGGCGCGCGATCTCCTGGCGCGTTTTAACGAAGTGAACGCAAAATTTGCTGATCCTGATGCTGATTTTGACGCACTGCTCGAAGAGCAAGCCAGCTTGCAGACAAAAATTGACGCCGCCGGCGCGTGGGATCTCGATCGCACTCTGGAAATAGCCATGGACGCTCTGCGTCTTCCTCCCCCCGACGCCGATGTCTCAAAACTCTCCGGTGGTGAACGCCGCCGCGTGGCCCTCTGTCGTCTGCTTCTGGCGAAGCCCGACCTGCTCTTATTGGATGAGCCCACGAACCACCTGGACGCAGAAACGGTGGCGTGGTTAGAGCGTGCCTTGCAGGAATACCCCGGCACAGTCGTCGCCATTACGCACGATCGTTATTTTCTTGACAACGTCGCGCAGTGGATTTTGGAACTCGACCGAGGTGCGGGTATCCCCTGGGAAGGGAACTACTCCTCGTGGTTGGAGCAGAAACAAAATCGTCTCGACCAAGAAGAAAAGTCCGATCGCTCGCGTCAGGAGGCACTGCAACGCGAACTCGACTGGATCAAAATGTCCCCCCGCGCTCGACAGAGTAAAGGTAAGGCCCGCGTTACGGCGTTTAATGAATTGGTTGCGGAGTCCGAGGCCGCCGAGCGGCGAGGTGACAAATTCGAAATATCGATTCCACCGGGTCCCCGCTTGGGCGACACGGTGGTGAATGCCACAGGTCTCGTCAAGGGCTTCGGTGACCGATTATTGATTGATGACCTCTCCTTCATTTTGCCCCCAGGTGGCATCGTGGGAATCATTGGGCCAAACGGAGCTGGCAAGACAACGCTCTTTCGCATGATGGCCGGAGCCGACACGCCCGACGCTGGTGAGATCGAAACGGGTACTACGGTCGTGATGGCCTACGTTGATCAATCTCGCGATGGCCTGAATCCGGACGCTACGGTCTACGACGAAATCTCCAACGGCGATGAACGAATCGTGGTTGGAAATCGGGAGCTCCACGCCCGTGCCTACGTCGCGAGTTTTGGATTCAAGGGCACCGACCAGCAGAAGAAGGTCGGCCAACTCTCCGGCGGCGAAAGAAACCGGGCTCAATTGGCGAAGGTCTTGCGAAGTGGGGGGAACGTCTTGCTGCTGGACGAACCCACCAACGATCTCGACGTGGACACCTTGCGAGCACTAGAGGACGCGCTCATTGGTTTTCCCGGCTGCGCCGTCGTGATTAGCCACGATCGCTGGTTCCTCGACCGGATCGCCACCCACGTCGTGGCTTTCGAAGACGAGGGCAATGTGGTGTGGTTCGAAGGAAACTTCTCGGACTACGAAGCCGACCGTCGCAAACGGCTCGGTACCGACGCCGACCAGCCCCACCGCATGAAGTACAAGCCCTTGGTGCGCGACTAGCCAGTGCGAACCCTCACAGTGCTGAAGTCAACCCTTCGACGTTGGCCCCTCAGCGTCTCAGCGATTGGCTTCCTGGCGATTTCTGCCCTGATGTTCCAACACATCTGGCTCGCGTCACCACTGCATTCAACGACCTGCGCCTGCGCCGATCCATCCCTCTTTATCTGGATGTTTGAATGGGCTCGAGTGGCGCTGAGTCACGGGTTGAATCCCTTTTACTCACACGCAATGTTCGTCCCCGCTGGAATTAATCTTCTTTCCAACACGGGCCTGGCTGGTCTGACTGTTCCCTTCGTGCCGTTGACGGCACTCTTCGGACCAGTCTTTGCCAGTAACTGTGCGCTGCTCCTTGCTCCGGTGGCGTCGGCGCTGTCCATGACCTGGGTGGCTCGACGCTGGGTGGGCAATCACGTAGCGGCGTCGCTGGCTGGACTGCTCTACGGCTTTAGCCCCCTGGTTCTGTTTCACGCCGGCGTCGGACACTTGAACTTGATTTTCTTGCCCGTACCCCCACTCGTACTGGCCTGCTGTGATGAACTTTTTTGGCGGCGCGAACACTCGCCGAGAAAGGTGGGCCTCGCCCTCGCGGGCCTGGCTATTTGGCAATTTTTTCTCAGTACCGAGATCCTGACAATTTTGGTACTGGCGTCGGCCCTATCTCTTTTGACTCTGGGGACCTGGGCACTTCTCACGGACCGTGAGGCACTGGTGACGGCGCTGCGTCACGCTCGACCGGGCCTGGTAGTCGCGGTGGGTGTCGCAACGGCCACCCTTCTGGCTCCGACAATTTTTGCCTTGGCCGGGCCCAGTCACTATTCCGGCGCCATTTGGCCTCAGTCCCATTTCGCGAGTGCGAGCCTGCGTTCATTTTTTGAGATCACCCCGGGAACTGATTATTGGTGGACGCCGATGACGCAATCCTTCGCGCGTCCTACTTTGATTGGGGTACCGATACTGGTGCTCTGCGCCCTGGGTCTCTGGCGAGGTTCATTACGAATGCGCGTGGCGGTTGTATTGAGCGCGCTCCTTGCCTGGTGCGCTCTGGGGGCGCACTACTCATTCTCCCTCTGGCACTGGATCGGAAATAAGAGTCTCTTGGCCAACGTAATGAATGAACGCTTCTCGGCCCTGCTCTTTCTTCCACTCGCCTTGGTGGTCGCACTCTTCCTGGACGAGGGTCTCGCGGGGCGCAGCCGTGGGCAAGGAGAATTCCTTCGTACGTTGTGCGTACTCGTGCTCTTGTTCCCACTTCTGCAAAATGCCACCCGCGCCTTGCCCTACGGCTCGTCAGCAGTGTGGGAGCCCGCGTGGTACCACGCTCAAACGCCGGAGCAGCTACGGGGACGGGTTATCTTGGGCTTCCCCTTCTTCAACGTCTCTGCCAATCTTCTCGCCGTTCAGGCCACTCATCACATGGAATATTCCCTCGTGGGAGGAACGACACCACAATGGCTTCCCGAGCGTCAAGGCGCGGCGTCGACGGGGTATCGCGTGATCTGGTGGCTGGCCTCAACGGTGGCTCCCAGTCCCGACGGTCAGGTATTTTCGCCGACGAGCGTGTCGTCGATTGATCGCCAGACCTTCACGAGAGCCCTCTCACTGTGGGGGGTCTCGGACATCGTGATCCCGTGGAACCCGGGTCCGAATACGTCGTTGGTGGCTCGCGCACCGAGGGAGATTATGACGTGGATCGCCGGCGCCCTCGGCCGCCCTCCGCTGCGGGAGCATCAGGCGTGGGTGTGGCACCGCTCAGCGAATAGCTAGGGCAGAACTATTTCGAAGCCGAACTCGAAGGTGTCGAGGAGGCCGATAAAGGCTTCTAAAATTTCGCCACCACTCATCACGGATAACTGCTCAGCGTCGATGAGCTCATTGAGGGTTTTGTTTCCGGCCGCGACTCCGGCGAAGCCCTCGATGGTCGCGGTGATGACACAATCGGCCTGGCCGTGAAAGCTACGTCGAGCGTGTACGGCGCTTCGTCTCACCACAACAGTCCACTCTTCGGCGCCACGATCACGCACGGTGAGGTGAATGGTGATGTCGTGACCACTGGCTCGTTGACCGTTCAGGCGAATTCCAATGAGGTCGACGAGGAGATCGGCAGTCATCGATCGCACAATGCCCTGGCCGAGGGCGTTGCCTGGAATACCGCGCAGCATGGTTCCGTTGGCTCGTAGCTCCTGGGCGCCAGTGAGGTAAAAGTCTCGCCACGGCCCTGACTCACTCTGGTAGCCCAATTGCTCGAGGGCGTCGGCTTGCAGGAAGCGAGCACGTTCGTTGGAGGGGTCAGCGAAGACGACGTGGTTGACAACTTCGGCCACCCAGCGGTAGTCACCCTCGGCAAAACTAACGGTGGCTTTCTCCAAGATGGCATCGGCGCCGCCCATAAATTCGACGTAGCGTTCGGCCGCCGCGACGGGTGGGTGCGGATTCAGGTGCGCGGGGTTGCCGTCAAACCACCCGAGGTAGCGCTGGTAGACGGCTTTGGCGTTGTGGGAAATCGTGCCGTAGTAGTCACGATTGAACCATTCGTTACCGAGTGACGGTGGCCGCACTATTTCCTCAGCGATTTCGTTCATCGTGAGTCCTAGATTGGCCATTCGCAGGGTCTGGTCGTGCACGTAGCGGTAGGAATCGCGTTGGCTCGCCAAATACTCAGCCACTTCCTCGGTGCCCCAACGGGGCCAGTGGTGAGAAGCAAACATCACATCCGAGGAAGAGCCGTAGATTTCGAGGGCTTCGTCGATGTATTTACTCCAGCCCAGCGCATCCCGCACCTGCGCGCCGCGCAAGGTGTAGAGATTGTGCATAGTGGCGGTGCAGTTTTCGGCCATGCACAAGGCTCGATGGTCCGGGAAATAGATATTCATTTCCGCGGGGGCTTCGGTCCCGGGCGTAATTTGAAAGACCATTCGAAGTCCGTCGATCAGGAGCTCTTCTCCCGTCTCGTGGATCTCTCGTGTCGGAGCGAGAAGGTCAACAATTGGCATTGCTGGAAGGCCTTTGCCGAGTCCGGTATCGATGTGGCCCTTGGCGTCCTTTGGAAGTAAGGCGCCGTACATGTAGGTGGCGCGACGCAACATCGGGGTGCCGGCCAAAATATTCTCGCTGATGACGGCCTCTAAAAAACCAGCGGGGGCAATGAGTTCAACTTTGCCAGCGAGAACGTCCGATTCGTCGATAACCCCCTTGACGCCGCCGTAGTGGTCGGTGTGCGAATGCGTGTAGATCACGGCATGGATCGGTCGAGCACCGAAGTGGGAGTCAATCATTGATTTCGACAGTGCGGCGGCTTCCTTGCTCGTGAGCGGATCGATGACCACCCACCCGGTGTTGGTCTCCAGATAGGTGATGTTGGAAATATCGAGACCACGGACTTGATAGATCCCCGGCATGACTTCAAAGAGCCCCTCCGCATTGTTGAGACGTGCTTGGCGCCACAAACTCGGATTGGCCGTGGGGGGGGCGACGGCATCGTGTTCGAAGGCAAAGGCGTCGAGGTCCCACACGGCGTGGGCGAAACGTCCAATGATTTGTCGCTCGGGTGACGGGCTGAGTAGTCCTCGCGTGGCGCGCTCGTGATCGCCACCATCGTCGAAGGGAAGCGAACCTCGAAAAGCTTCGTGCAGACTCGCGGTGCTCGGCGTGGCATCCTTGCGCTGTTCGGAAAATTCGTAGGCCATGTGTGCTCCTCGTGTGTGCGACGTAGTTTCGCAGATTTTTGAGACGTCGCGGTAGGACAACTCTCCTCTTTTCTTACATCGCAACCTTTTCGTAATGAGATTCAAATTATTTGCCGGTTAGAGTTTCGCTAGAAACAACTGGTGCTCGTTCACGTTCGGAGTTCGCAATGAAGGTCTTAGTAATTGGTGGCGATGGTTTTTGTGGTTGGCCCACGTCGCTCTATCTTTCCGATCAGGGTCACGACGTCACGATTATTGACAACTTGAGCCGTCGCGCAATTGACGGAGAATTAGGTATCGAGTCCCTGACGCCGATTAGCTCGATGGAAGTTCGCCTAGGCGCCTGGAAGGAATTGACGGGCAAGGAAATCGGTTTTATTAATCTGGACCTCGCTACGGACTACGAGGAACTGCTCAACATTCTTCGCGATTCCCAGCCGGACGCGGTGGTTCATTTTGGTGAACAGCGCGCGGCCCCCTATTCCATGCGCTCGGACACGACCAAGCGTTACACCATCGACAACAACGTGCGTGGCACCCACAACCTGCTGGCCGCGGTTGTAGAGACCGGTCAGAACATTGCGATTGTTCACCTCGGCACGATGGGCGTGTACGGATACGGATGGTCGGGTTCGGCGCCAATTCCCGAGGGCTATCTGACCGTAAAAGTGCCGACTCCCGATGGTGAAATCGACCGAGAAATCCTCCACCCCGCAAATCCGGGCTCGGTGTATCACTTGACGAAGACCTTGGACCAGCTGATCTTCGCCTTCTACGCTTCGAACGATCAACTGCGCATTACCGACCTGCACCAAGGAATTGTGTGGGGGACGCAGACCGACCAGACCGCACTCGACGAGCGACTGATCAATCGATTCGACTACGACGGCGATTACGGGACCGTCTTGAATCGCTTCTTGATGCAGGCGGCGATTGGTCACCCCCTGACGGTGCACGGAACCGGTGGGCAGACGCGTGCGTTCATCCACATCCGCGACACGGTTCGCTGCATTGAAATCGCATTGACGAATCCACCCGAAGCCGGAGGCAAGGTGTCGGTCTTCAACCAGGTCACCGAAACCTACCGAGTCCGTGATCTCGCACAATTAATCTCAGAATTAACGGGGATTGAAATTGCTAATTTGCCGAACCCGCGTCGCGAGGCAGCCGAGAATGATCTCAACGTGAGTCGTGACCGCTTCTTGGCACTGGGGCTTAACCCGACGACGCTCTCTGAGGGCCTACTAGAGGAGTGCCGCGACATCGCGAACAAGTACCGCGACCGCGCCGACACGACGAAAATTATTGCGCGCTCCGTCTGGAAAAAGGGGATGGAGACGTCACCTGATTTGGTGATGTAGCTAGCTACTTGGTCGTGACCCTTACGGGTAGATGACGCACCCCGCGAACTTGTCCCGGAGACCACGTGACAAGTTCTGGCTCGGTGATCTCAAAGCGCGGGTATCGAGCAATGAATTCTTCGATGGCGATTCTGAGTTCCATCCGAGCGAGGTTGGAACCCAGGCAACGGTGAATCCCCAGACCGAAAGCGCAGTGGTGGTTGACGGCGCGGTCGATGATGAAGTTGTCGGCCTGTTCGAAGGCCAGCGGGTCACGGTTGGCCGCCGGAAATCCCAACAAAATCCAATCGTCCTTCTTCATGTCGCAGCCGAACAGAGTGACATCGTCACGCACTAATCGAGCCATGCTGACCGGGGCGTAAAAGCGTAAGAACTCTTCAATGGCCAGGGGCATGAGGCCCGGTTCCGCAACGAGCCGTGCGAGGTCGTCGGGGTGCGTGGCCAGGTGCCAGAGGGCCGATGTGATGGCTGACCACGTCGTGTCGATGCCGGCGACCAGAATGAGGCCCATAGTGCCATTGATGTGATCGAGTGAGAGCTTCTGGCCATTGAGTTCCGCTTCAATGAGAAGACTCGTCAAGTCGTCGCGAGGGTGAAGTCGATGCTCTTCGATTTGTCGATTCGAGTAGTCGCGCATGGGTTGCAATAAGTCACGCCGCTCCTCGATGGGCATGTCGATCTCGTCGAGGATGAGACGGACTAGTTCGTGAAAAATTTTCTCGTCGTTCTCTGGGAAACCGAGGAGTTTGCTCACGGCGGCTGGGGGAATGAATTGGACGTACTCTCCACCGGCGTCAAAGAACCTACGATTACCGATCTGGTCCAGCTGTCGACGGCAGAAGTCACGGATGTAGGGCTCGAGCCTGGTGATGGGTCCGGGCGCGAAGGCCGGAAGAAGAAGGCGCCGAGCAATTTGGTGAAAGGGCGGGTCGGAGGTAATAGGCGGGGCCCCACCAATGGGTGCGGGCGGTGCGTAGGGCTGGTGTTTATTAGGCGAAAGCACCACGTTGGAACTCGAGAAGTGCTCCGTATCGTTCGCAATGGCCGAGACGATCTCGTGCGTGGTCGGAAACCACCCACCCCCGTACCTTTCGGTGTGGGCCACGGGGCAGCGTTGACGCAAGTCGTCCCAGATGGGATAGGGGTCGTTGACCCACTGCGGGTCGGTGTGATCCCAGTCCATCGTAAAGTCCTGAACCGGCATTGGGGTATCCACATGAGAGGTTTACTACATGAGCGTTCCCGCACGCGTGGTAATCATTCGAGGTGTTACGGTCAGGCTGGGAGCATTCACGATCGGAGACCGAAGTGTTTGATGAGGATTTCCGAGAGCGTTTTCTCGCCACTATTGAAGACCCCTTTAAAAATGGCGTGCATATTCTTTTTAATGAGTGGTGGAAGTTCGCTCCGGCGGACGTCCGCGAGGCCTACGACAAGGTAGTCACCGACAATCCGGACTTCGAAGACTTCGCGAGTGGTGCCCTGTATTCAGAGCCCCTTGATTTAGGTGAGTTGGCCACTCTGCCCGATGGATCCCTCGGCAAGACGTACCACGACTGGATTATCAAGAACAACTTGACCGCATCAATTGCTCTCAATTACAAAGCACTGCACGACCAGCACGAGGCGACGGGTGGCCTAGATGGCATGTCGCCGCTGATGAAGGCGGCGGTACTGCGGGCGTATCAGACTCATGACTTCCAGCACGTCGTGACGGGTTACGACGACTCCAGTCGAGGGGAAATCGCTCTGCAGGCCTTCTGTCTCGCCCAACATCAGTATCCCTACTTCGGGATGTGGATAGCGGTGACAACCTCGCGCATGACCCTGGTGAACCCGAAAATGATTGTGCCCATGATGGATGCCATTACCGATGGGTGGCAACTGGGTCGAGCAACGCCCAATATGCAGTGCATTCGCTGGGAAGAACTCCTCGATCGTCCACTCGAAGAAGTCCGGTCTCTGGTGGGGCTAGAAATGAGTTCACTCGCGCTGGGTTTTCAAGAGAAACGTCGTCTGCGAGAAGTGGCGTCATCCGCCCACGCGTGAGGAGTGCCGTCGGATGGGCGAAGCTCGTAGTGGCGAAAAAGCCACCGCTGCGTCACACTATTTGAATGGCTAAGTCGACTCGTCAAGCTCGCGACCTCACGGTCGTTGCCACGCCTTTTTATTTCGCCACCATGATCATTGAAGCCCTGTATTTTCGCCGGCGCCATGGTCAGGGCGGTGCGAGGACGGCGGGGGATTACGCCGCCAAGGATACGGCGTCGTCTCTGCTCATGGGTCAACTGAGTCTTCTGGCTCCGCTAGTAGCTCCCAAGCTCCTTCGCCGAGTGACGCCAGGGAAAAGTCGTGGTGGACGTTGGTTACTCGGGATGACCATTTCGGCTTTCGTGGTGAGCCTCGTGGCGGATCGCTCGATTCGACACCACCAGGCGAGCTCAGTAGTCAAGGGCGGAGCAGATTACGCCTCGAACGAAGGTTCCGTCCTCCGGCGTGTTTCTGAGGTAGCCGCCGTCGCCACCGTTGGCTTCGGTGGCGTCGCGCTGACATCGTGGTGGGCTTCTTTCTTCAGCGCCACGAAGCTCTTTCGTCGTCGTCCGCTGCCGGATCTGGGTTCCGGAATAGCCGCACTTATTGTGGCCCTAGTGGGTTGGGACTTCATCTACTACTGGAATCACCGATTTAGTCACCAGAGCCGCTTCATGTGGGCCATGCACGTTGTCCATCACTCTTCGGAGCGCTACAACCTCTCGACTGCATTGCGTCAACCGGTCACGGAAGCCCTGACCACACCCATCCCCTACGGGCTCCTTTCACTGCTCGGCATTCGCCCCGACGTCATTCGTACGGCTCGAGGGATAAATCTCATCTGGCAGTACTGGATTCATACCGAAACAGTTCGCTCAATTGGCCGATCAGAAGCCGTGTTGAACTCCCCTTCGGCGCACCGCGTCCATCACGGGAGCAATCGCCAATACCTCGATCGCAATCACGGCGGAATATTGATTGTGTGGGATCGTCTCTTCGGAACTTTTGAACCCGAGCGAGATATTGTTGTCTTCGGTTTGACCAAGAACATCAATTCTTACAACCCCCTTGTCATCATTGGTCACGAATACGCGAACATGGGACGTGACATTGCGACTGCCTCGAACTGGGGCGATCGCTGGTCCTACCTCGTTCGCAGTCCCGGGTGGAAACCTTCGCTTCGTTCCTGAAGCTCAAGAGACCAACCTTGGGTGGTAAATGGTGTAGACCTTTCATAGAACTCTGGGGGAGATCATTATGAGAGCACCACAACGACTCGCCGCGGCACTGGTCCTTATCTGTACAGCGCTCACGGCATCACTTCCAATGATGAGCGCGGGTGCGGCCACGATGCCCGACCCGGGTGTGACGGGCTGTGACGTCCTGGTCGCGACGCCGAGCAACCACAGTTGCCTGCTCCCATGGCCCAACGACGCCTTCACGAAAAAGGCCAGCACCCTCACGGGCCGAGAAATGAACATCTCTGCTTCCGCTACGCCGATGAACGTTTCGGGTGTTCATATCAACCCCCACTTTCAAAACATCAATGACGGCTTCTCTCCCGGCTCGGAAGTTCTCATCAATATCCCGAATCTCTCGTTTACGCAGTCGGGTATTGCCACTTCCACCACCATTGGCTCGTCTTTGTCAAGTAACGCGCCCGTTGTGCTTTTCGATACGGTCACCCATCAAAATGTTCCCTATTTTGCGGAAATGGATGCGCAGAGCACTGACGCGTCCGCGCAGCTCCTGCTCATTCACCCCGCGACGAATTTTCTAGAGGGACACCGGATTGACGTCGTGCTACGCGGCCTGAAGAACGGTTCCGGCGCGTACCTGCCTCAGCTCGCCGGTGAGACAGCGGCATTGAACGGTAGTTTGAAGCCGGCAACTCGCGGGGCTCACCTGAAGTGGATTGTGACTTCAGATCTGAAGTCACTTAACACCTCACATCTCTACGCAGCTTGGGATTTCACGGTGGCTACCGGCGGCGGAAATCTTTCGAAGCTCTCGGCTTCGAATATTGCCGACCCCGCCCTCTCGATGCGTCAGCAGGCCTACAAGTTGGTTGGTACGACTACTCCGGTCTTCCAGGTTACGGGAACCTCCGTCAATGGTAATGGCGAACGTCAAGTGACCGGCATCTACCAGGTTCCGACCTTTTTAAAGAATTGCCCAACGACCGGTAACGCCATGTTCGGCAGTACTGATACGTCGAAGTGTGAATCAATGAGTACCGACAAGTCGGGTCTGCCGGCACTTATTCCGTCGACCTTGACCGCGGCGAGTGCGGGGCACGCGGCCGTGTGGACGAATCAGTTGTGGGCGAACTTTATTTGCGTCATGCCTCAGACCATGGGCAGTGTCGCAGCTACCCCCAGCCTCTACGGTCACGGACTCCTCGGCGACGCGTGGGAAGTAACGCGTGGAAACTTCAGGTACGCCGCCACTGGCGGCAACATGATGGGCTGCGCCACCGACTGGTCGGGCATGTCGAACAACGACACCCTGATGGTTGCGGGAACACTGAACGACATGAGCTATTTCCACTACATGACTGATCACATGCTCCAGGGTCTCGTGAACTTTCAGTTCCTCGGCCGATTGATCAACTCATCTCGCGGTTTCGCCACCGATCCCGCATTTCAGTCGGGAACGGGCTCCACGGCAGTATCTCGGTTTCTTGTGGGCAAGTGCAACTACACCGGCTATTCCCAGGGGGGAATTATGGGTGGCGCCCTCTCGGCGATTTCCAACGAGTGGTCTCGCGCGGTCATTGGTCAACCCGGCCTTAACTACGGTGGTCTCCTACTAAATCGCAGCGTGGACTGGTCGGAATTTTCGGCGGTCTACAACCCGGCCTACCCCAACTCCACCGACCAACAGGTGGGCCTGCAATTGGCGCAGCTCTTGTGGGACCGCGGCGAGAATGACGGCTACGCGGAGCACCTCACCAAGAACCCCTACGGCGGGACCAAGGTGAAGCAGATCTTTATTGTTGAAAACTACGGTGACCACCAAGTATCGAACATGTCGCAAGAAGTGCTGGCCCGCACCATAGGCGCAGCCGCTCACGCCCCTGCCTTCAACGCGACGTACTTGCTGGATTCCTCGGTGGCCGTTCGAACGAATCTCCCTGTCACGTCGCTGTGGGGTCTACCAGTGCTCAATCAAACAAAGTCCGCCCCAGCCGCGCTAGTCCTGTGGGATTTTGGTACGCCAACCCCGCCGACGGTTAATACCGCGCCATCCGGTGCTAGCTATGGTCACGACCCACACGACTACGGACATAACAATGCCGGGATTATTGCCGAAATGCAGTCGTTCTTCGCAACGGGGGTAGTCCCCGATGTGTGCGCCGGAGCGGCGTGTCAGGCGCCCCCGGTGAATTAGTTCCCACTGGCTTGTTTTTGAGATTGGAGTCAACGATTCATGAGTATGAAAAAAGCAACAGCGCAGCAGCTACGCCATCTTCGACGTCGTCGCGTCCCGGCGTGGTGGCTGGACGCCAAGCTGGGGATTTTCGTGCAGTGGACCATCGCTTCAGTGCCGGCTTTTGCGCCGGTAGAGGGTGGAATTAACGAGGTACTGGCCACCAATCAGGTGAATACGATTGCCCATTCGCCCTACGTCGAATGGTACGAAAACTCCCTACGCTTCCCAGAGAGCCCCGTGGCAAAGTTCCATGAGGCGACGTTCCCCGGCCGTACGTATCACTCATTCGCCGCTGACTTTGAAGCTGGTGGCGCAGAATGGGATCCGCAGGATTGGGCGAAGAAGTTTGCGGCAACCGGCGCACGCTACGTGGTTTTTGATGTGAAACATCATGATGGCTACTGCCTTTGGCCGACGGCTGTGGTCAACCCCCACCGGCCAGGCTGGCACTCCCAGCGTGACCTCGTTGGTGAAATGGCTGCTGCGGTCCGAGGTGCCGGAATGCATTTTGGCATCTATTACAGCGGCGGACTCGACTGGACTTTTGATGCCACGCCCCTGGGTACTGTTGCGGGAGTCCTGGGTGGTATCCCTCGTGGCGACTACGTCGCGTACGCCGACGCCCACGTTCGCGAGTTGATTGACCGGTACCAACCCAGCATTTTGTGGAATGACATCGCTTGGCCCTCCACGGCTGCGGACCTCTGGCAGTTGTTCGACTACTACTACCAGCGGGTCCCCGATGGGGTGGTCAATGATCGATGGACTCCTTACAATTGGCTCTTCGCTGTGGCGCATACCAGTCTCGGTCGTCGGGTATTGAATTATTTCGCCGCGCAGCAGATGAAAAAAGATGGTGGTTTGGTTCCACCGACGCCACCTCACTACGACTTTCGGACTCCGGAATATACGAGCTTCGCCGATGCGCAGAAGAACCCTTGGGAGTGCATTCGAGGGATTGATCGTAGTTTTGGCTACAACGCGTTTTCTCGGCGCGAAGATTTTCTCAGTCGCCCGGCTCTACTAACTCTCCTCGCTGACGTGGTGGCGAAGGGGGGCAATCTCTTACTGAACGTAGGTCCCCGCGGGACTGACGCGATTATCCCCGAGGAACAGCAGCTGCGTTTGGATTGGCTCGGAGAATGGACGAAGCGCAATGGCAGCGCGCTTTTTGCGACTCGACCATGGGTCGTGGCACAGAGCGTCACGAGCGACGAAGTGCAAGTTCGCTACACGTCGCATGGTGAATCAGTCTTTGCCCTTCTGGTGGCTCCGGGCGAACGCATTGTTTTGCGCGACGTAGCTCCAACACCACGCACCACTCTGCTTTCGATGGATGGCCGTATCCTCGAGTGGAGAGAAACTCATGGGGGCATTGAGGTCGAGTCTCCGGCGCTTGATGCGGACCTCGACGTTATCGAGTGCCGTTACGTGGTCGCCCGCCCTCTCGCCGAGAGAACTGCTGGGGACTAGTTTTTGACGCTCGCGTCCCAGCCGTAGGCTGGAGGCATGCGAATTTCGACTCCGCAGCGGCGTCACCGACGAAACCGGCGGAGACTGCTGAGCGTGGGACTCACGGCCGGCGCACTGCTCGCGAGTTATCTCGTGTCCTCGATCTACGTGGCCTCTACCAATCGCCCCAACGCCGTACCTGCGGGATTGCACTTCGTTTCTACGGGGGCGTTCGAAACGCGATTCCAGACGTGGGGTAAGGGGTCGAGTCAACCCATCGTTCTACTTCACGGAGCGTTTGAATCGGTCGCCACCTGGGTGCCGATTGCAGAGCGCTTAGCTCGGAATTTTCACGTCGAGGCGTACGATCTCAAGGGCTATGGCTATACGAATCACGTAGGGCCGTATTCATTGCGGGCTCTGGCTCAACAGCTCAGCGACTTCATTAGCGTTCGACGCCTTCATTCGCCGGTCCTCGTTGGCCACTCACTTGGTGCGGGCGTGCTGGCCCAATTTGTTCTCGATCATCCGCACGTTGCGTCGGGCATCATCTTTCTAGACGGCGATGGTTTGAGCGCTTCGATCCCGGGTAATTTCTTTACTGAGCTCGTACCCGAACCTTTTCGTACTGCGTTATACCGCATGGCCGTTCGGTCGCGTTGGTTCGTAAGTTCCGTATGGAACATGGCCTGCGGAGACCCTTGCCCACCCCTGCGAGCTAGTGACCTCGCCGAAGTGATGGCGCCATTCTCCGTCGCTGGTGCGGAGTCGGCGCTAGAGGACTACGGACGTCACGCAATTGTTGGCGTATCCGTCTCGCAGCGAGACACCCTGGCGCGGTGGAAGATTCCGTCTCTGGTCATTAGCGGTGCAAATGACGTCGAACTTTCGAATGCTGCGGCGAGAGAAACTGCGCGGGCTATCGGCGCTCCGGCACCCATCTTCATCCCGCACTCTGGCCACTTGGCGCTCTGGTCTCGTCCGCAGTTAGTGGCGCAAGCCATAATAAATTTTATGAGACTGTTGAATAAACGGTAACCGCTGACGACCCGAGTTGGAATAAGGTAAGTCCTATCGCCGATAACCCACTTCAACGCATTTTGGCTGCGGCGCGCTGCGCCGACTGGGACCTCGGACTGAATCGAGCAGGCCTCATAATGGCGACACGCGATTCGGGCCAGATTGGTATGCCCTGGGTGGTCATCGCCCGAAACGGTTCTCGCGGGATGCGTGTTTCGCTGTACCGCCCCGGAGACGACAGCGAAATTGAAGGAGAACCCATCGGTGAGATCACGGGTAACCCTCGAGAGATGGGCCGACAATTACGCGACCTGCTTTCGGACATTGATTGTGGCGACAACTAATGAGAATCAACTAGGGGGACGTGAAGATGGCTGAATTAGGAGAAGATTCCGCACGCGAAGTCATTAGCCGTATTGTCGTTCGCGACATTCGTTTTCCGACGTCGCGCTACCTCGATGGCAGTGACGCCATGAATCCGGACCCTGATTACTCGGCGGCCTACGTGACTATTTACACCTCGCACAACAACAGCGGTGATGGTTTCGTTTTTACTATTGGTCGGGGCACGGATATCCAGGTCAACGCGATTGCCGCGCTAGAAGGTCTCTTGGTGGGCTTGTCGGTTGATGATCTCTTCTCCGACATGGGCGCATTCTGGCGTCTCCTCACCTACGACAGCCAATTGCGCTGGCTGGGCCCGGAGAAGGGCGTTGTCCACATGGCCATCGGTGCTGTGGTCAACGCCGTGTGGGACATGTTCGCGAAGCGCGAAGGCGTCCCACTGTGGCGTCTCCTCAGTAGTTTTACACCGCAAGAGATTGTCAATCTCGTTGATTTCCGCTATTTGACCGACTGTTTGACCAATGCAGAAGCTCTCGCGATTTTGGAAAAGGCGGCTCCTAGTCGCGATGAGCGCTCCCAAGATTTGGTTGATAATGGGTATCCGGCCTACATCACGTCGGCTGGCTGGCTCGGGTACTCCGACGAAAAAGTTGCCGTCTTGGTGGCGGAAGCTTTAGCCCGAGGCTTCACTCATTTAAAGATGAAGGTTGGGCGAGATATTGATGATGACGTCCGTCGAGTCGCGATGGTGCGAGCGCTGGTTGGGCCCGACGTGAAGTTGTCGGTTGACGTGAATCAAACGTGGGAAGTCGATGAGGCCATTGCCAATACTCGGCGCTTGGGCGAACACGGTATCTATTGGGTTGAAGAACCCACTAGTCCTGATGATGTCATTGGCTTCGGCACCATCGCTCGAGCTGTTCACCCCGTCAAAGTCGCTACCGGCGAGCACGTGGCTAATCGCGTCATGTTCAAGCAGTTCTTGGCAACCGGAGCCATGGACGTCTGTCAGATCGATGCCTGTCGAGTCGGTGGGGTTAATGAAAATATCTCCATCCTGCTCCTAGCGGCGAAGTTCGGCGTACCGGTGTGTCCGCACGCCGGTGGTGTTGGCCTCTGCGAAGTAGTCCAGCATCTTTCAATGTTCGACTACATCGCGGTCAGCGGAACGTCGGAGAATCGTTGGATCGAATTTGCCGACCATTTGCACGAGCATTTTGTCGAGCCAGCGCTCGTTCGTGACGGCCGCTACCGCGCACCCCAGGGCCCCGGCAGTGGGGCGTCGATGTTGGCGGCATCGCTCGATGAATATTCTTTCCCCGGCGGTCCAACGTGGAGTACGAGCAATGAATAACGCACTGAATGAATCTCAGGAACTCGCTGGACTACGGGCGCTCGTAACGGGGGGAGCGTCCGGTATTGGTCTCGCCACAGTGCGAGTACTCGAGCAGCGTGGGGCCAGCGTAGCAATTCTGGATATCGCGGAGCAGGGCCCGGAGGCGTCTATTTTTGCTCACGCCGACGTCTCGTCGGACGAGAGCGTCCGTCGCGCGGTGGGTGAGGTACTCGCCAAGCTGGGTGGCCTCGACATACTGGTCAACTGCGCCGGCATCGGTGCGCAAGGTGACGTCAGCACTAACTCAGATCAAGAATGGCATGAGGTTTTTGATATCAATGTTGTTGGCGTCGCTCGGGTGACCCGAGCTTGCCTCGACGCCCTACGTACTTCGTCGAGAGCCGCCATTGTCAATGTCAGTTCCATCGCGGCTACCGTGGGCTTGCCCGACCGAGTTCTTTATTCGGCGACCAAGGGAGCTGTTCTCGCCATGACCATGGCGATGGCCGCGGACTTGTTGCCCGATGGCGTTCGGGTCAATGCGGTGAATCCGGGAACGACGGACACCCCGTGGATTTCACGCCTGCTCGATCGAGCCACCGATCCCGACGCCGAACGAGCGGCCCTAGCCGCTCGTCAGCCCCACGGACGTTTGGTGTCGAGCGACGAAGTGGCCTGGGCCATCGCCTACCTGGCCACTTCGTCGTCGGGTTCGACAACTGGTACCTACCTCGCGGTTGATGGGGGAATGCAGCGTCTGCGAACTCGACCCACGCCATCAGCATGAAACGAGTGGCCTCCGTTATTCAACTACGTCCCGAACACGAGCGTGAATACCGCGAGTTGCACGCGGCGGTATGGCCGGAGGTTCTGAGTATCTTGACCGAGCACGGTGTGACGAATTACTCAATTTTCTTTCGTGACGGAATGCTCTTTAGCTACTTGGAATTCGTCGGTGATGACTACGAGGCTTCAATGGCGGCCATCGCCGAACATCAGGTGACCAAGGACTGGTGGAAGCTCACGGATCCCTGCCAAGTCGCGGTCGACACCGCCTCGCCCGGTGAGTGGTGGGCGGCCCTCGAAGAAGTGTTCCACCACGACTAATGGCGCTGCTTCGACGCATTGATGCACATCACCACGTGTGGGATCTCGCGGTGCGCGATCAAGAGTGGACCAACGACTTCCCTACTATTAATCGAACATTTCTCTTCGATGAGCTCATGCCAGAACTTCGCTCGAACAACATGAGTGGCAGTGTGGTGGTCCAGACGGGCAACATCGTCGAGGAAACACACGAGTTGCTCTACCTCGCTGAGCGTTCACCCGCCGTTCTCGGGGTGGTGGGTTGGACTGACTTGACGAGTGCGAGTGTGACTGACGACCTAGCGGCGCTTAAATCGAGACCCGGTGGGGAGTTTCTGGTCGGACTACGTCACATCGCCCAAGGCGATCCCGATGAGGAGTGGTTCGCCCGCGAACCCATTATTCGAGGTTTTCGAGAACTGAGCCGCTCTCATTTGACCTATGACTTTTTGACTCGTCACCAACAAATTGGCGGTGCCATCGTGGCGGCGCAGGCCGTGCCGGAACAACGTTTCGTCCTGGATCACTTTGGTAAGCCACCGATTGCCGCGGGGGAGATTGATTCCTGGGCCAAGCGAATGCGCGAACTCGCAGCCTGTGAAAATGTCGCCATCAAGTTCTCGGGACTGGTCACCGAGGGCGACCCTCATCACTACGAGGCCGAAGTATTCCAGCCCTACGTGGACGTTGTGCTGAATACCTTCGGCCCAGCACGCATGATGTTCGGCTCCGACTGGCCGGTGTGTCAGATAGTGACCACCTATGGTGAGGTCCTTGCTTTGGCCGAGAAGCTGGTGGGCGAACTTAGCCCAATTGAACGGGCAGACATTTTCGGCGGTACCGCCGATCGCTGGTACGGATTAGGGGCGTCGTGATGTCTCGACCCGCGGCTACCGGCAAAGTGGAGGTAACCACATTGGGCATGGGCGGCGCCCCGCTGGGTAATTTATTTTCGTCCGTGAGTGACGACGATGCACAGTCGGCTGTCGAGGCGGCCTGGCTCGGCGGCGTTCGCTACTTCGATACTGCTCCCCACTACGGCCTGGGCTTATCGGAGCGTCGTTTCGCATCGGCTCTGTCCAATTACCCGCGCGCTGAGTTCGCGATCTCGACCAAGGTTGGGCGACTACTACGACCCAACCCGCATCCGCGGGGCTCGGACCTCGAGGGTGGGGCCTTCGCGGTGCCTGATACGGAGTCGCGAGTCCTTGATTATTCGCCAGTGGGTGTACGCCGCAGTATCGAAGAAAGCCTCGAGCGACTCCAGATGGACTTCATTGATATTGCCTACGTTCACGACCCAGACAACCACCTTGAGCAGGTTGCGAAAGAGACTCTTCCCGCTCTCGCCGAACTACGGGACGAGGGGCTGATTGGTGCCATTGGAGTGGGGATGAATTACTGGCAACCTCTTTTGGAATTCGTGCAGTCGTGCTCGCTTGATGTGGTGATGGTGGCGGGTCGCTGGACGCTACTCGACCGTAGCGGAGAGGTTTTGCTGAACGCCTGCGCTGAACGGGGCGTCTGTGTTGTGGCCGCAGCCCCGTTCAATTCAGGGGTGTTGGCGCAACACGAGGTAGCACCCACGGCGCATTTTGATTACGCTCCCGCGACGCCGCACGTTATTACACGCGTCCGTGACCTGGCTGGTCTCTGTAGTGATTTTGGCGTGACCCTACCGCACGCCGCCCTCCAATTTCCCCTTCGCCATCGCGCGGTTGTTTCGGTCGTTGCCGGATTTCGTGGCGCAGGTGAGGCGCGTAGCGCGACACAATGGATGTCGACACCAGTTCCTCAGGAGTTATGGACGGCGATCGATGAGTATCACACCACAAAGGGGGCCCTCGCGTGAAGGTTGGACTGTTCATAACGTGCCTAGTTGATGGCGTCTTCCCGAGTGTCGGAACGGCCATGATGACTCTGCTGAAAAGACTCGATATCGAAGTCGGCGTGCCCATGCGCCAGACCTGCTGCGGGCAGATGCACATCAATAGCGGCTACGCCTCAATGGCACTCCCGCTCATAGAGAATCAGATTGCGGCCTTTAGCGAGTACGACGTAATTGTTGCTCCCTCGGCCTCGTGTGTGGGGACGGTTCGTCATCAATACGCCGCTCTGGCCGCTGAATCGGGAGACGCGACCTTGATAGCCCGAGCAGCCTCGCTAGCGAATCGCACCTACGAACTCAGCGAATTTTTGGTGGACGTGCTGGGTCGCATTGATGTGGGGGCGTATTTCCCCCACTCCGTCACCTACCACCCGACCTGTCATTCCCTACGGGCTTTGGGAGTTGGTGATCGACCCGAGAGCCTGCTCCGAGCAGTCGATGGTTTGACCTTGGTGCCGCTGGAAGACTCGACAACCTGCTGTGGCTTTGGCGGTACTTTCGCACTCAAGAACTCCGACGTTTCGGTAGCGATGCTCAGCGATAAAGTAGCCCGCGTCACGGCCACGAATGCCGAGGTGGTGTCGAGCTGTGATTCATCTTGTCTCATGCAGATTGGAGGTGGCCTCTCACGCAGTGACGCCCCGACGAAGCCACTGCATCTGGCGGAAATTCTGGCCGCCAGTAAATGACGAGGCCCAGCATCCCGTTTGCTCCCCGAGGTGTCGGTCACTTACGGGGTGAGGAGAGCTTTCCAGACGCTGCACCCGGTGCTTTGGGGAACGAACAACAACGAGTCAATCTGCGTCGAGCGACCGCGACTATTCGAGGGAAACGAGGGTCGGCGGTTGGCGAACTCCCGGATTGGCTGGAACTGCGTTCGGCGGCCGCGGCCATAAAAGATGACGTGCTGTTTAACTTGGAAAAGTACTTGCTCGAACTAGAAGAGAACATCACCACTCGTGGGGGCACGGTGCACTGGGCGCGTGACGCGAACGAGGCCAACGACATTGTGGCGGGAATCGTTGAGGCGGTGGGAGCTCGCGAAGTCGTCAAGGTCAAGTCAATGGCTACTCAGGAAATTGGGCTCAACGAAGCTCTCGCGGAGCGGGGTATCCACGCGCACGAGACCGATCTGGCGGAATTGATTGTCCAGCTAGGGCGCGACTGGCCGAGTCATATTTTGGTACCGGCCATTCATCGAAATCGAAGCGAGATCAGGGAAATCTTCCTTCGAGAAATGTCGGGCGTTGACCCGAATCTGACGAATGATCCGAAGGTGCTGGCTGAGGCGTCACGTCGGTATTTGCGAGAAAAGTTTCTTGCCACGTCCGTGGCCATCAGCGGTGCCAACTTTGCTGTGGCCGAAACGGGCGCCTTGGCCATCATCGAGAGCGAGGGCAACGGACGCATGTGTCTGACCCTGCCACACACTCTGATTACGGTGATGGGAATTGAAAAAATTGTTCCCACGTGGCGGGACCTTGAAGTCTTCTTGCAAGTTCTGCCACGGTCCGCCACCGGCGAGAGAATGAATCCCTACAGCTCAATGTGGACGGGTGCAGTGGAGGGGCAGGACTTTCACCTCGTGCTGCTTGACAACGGTCGCACCGCGACCCTCGGAGACCCCCACGGTCGAGCGGCACTTCGCTGCATTCGGTGCTCAGCCTGCCTCAACGTCTGCCCGGTCTACGAACGAGTCGGAGGACACGCCTACGGCTCCGTGTATCCGGGTCCTATCGGTGCAGTTCTGTCACCACAACTCACTGGCGTTGCCGATAACGCTTCCCTCCCTTTTGCCTCGACGCTCTGTGGCGCCTGCGAGGTTGTCTGTCCGGTCGCGATTGATATCCCGAATATGTTGATTCACCTTCGTCGCAAGGTAGTGGACGAGAAGGCGACCGCGGCACTGTCCCGATTACCAGAGGTGGCGGCCATGCGCATCATGGCGGGAATTATGTCGAGGCCGCGCCTCTGGGCAGGACTCGTCAATTCGTTACGCTGGACCAGGTTTCTTGAACGAAGTCGCGGACGTGTGACGTCGTTACCCGGACCCCTCTCGAGTTGGACCCATTCCCGTGATCTTCCATCTCTCGCTCGAAAGAGTTTTCGCTCAACACTTACCGAGTGCGAGGATTTCGACCAGTGAGCGCGCGCGCCGAAATCTTGCACCGGATCCGAACAGCTGGCGCCATCGCGCCGCAAGGATTCTCCATTCCTCGTGAGTACCTGGGCCCCCAGGGGCCCGGGTCGATAGAACTCTTCACCCGTCGACTGGAGGACTACCACGCGACGGTACGGCGCGTACCACGGTCACACGTGGCCACGACGCTCGCGGAGATCTTCGCCGTTCGTGGTATCCAGGAAGTGCTCGTGCCGACGGGCTTCTCGGATGATTTTTTACTTGAAGTGACCGACTTGGTTCGACGTGATGAGCCACCACTTTCGTATCTTGCTCTCGATGAAATTCCCGCGGTGGTGACGACCTGCACCTGGGCGGTAGCCGAGTCGGGGACCATTATTTTGACCCACGGCCCGGGGGAAGGGCGGCGAGCTGTGAGCTTGATTCCCGATGTTCACGTGGTCGTAGTCGCCGCTTCCCAGATTCTTCAGGGAGTTCCTGACGCCATCAGATTGACCTCGAACGCTCCCGTAATGACGTGGATAAGTGGGCCGAGCGCTACTTCAGATATCGAGTTGGACCGCGTCGAAGGAGTTCACGGTCCTCGTATTTTTGAAGTCCTCGTCATCGAAGACCTGTGAGATCGACATCAGGTCCGTGGAGTGAACCAGTATCAGCGAATCAGAATGGTCGTTGACCAGCGTCCACGAGTTCCGGTACACACCAGGGCTTCACCGCAGGTGGTCCTCGCAGCGCTCAAGGTGACGCTCCCGGCATGTTGGGCGACGTATGTAACGACCACCGTCCCGCATCCCATCCCCGGTAGACACGAGCCAGATCCCTTGAAAGGTGCTGGACGGTGGAGCACCGAACCCTTCATTGCGACGATATTGGACGAAGGTGCCAGGTAACTCCAATACGTACTGTGCAAGGTAATCGTGATGAACTGACCGCGCACTGCAGTTTCGTGGTGGAGGTTCGCTGGTTCGCTGAGGGCCAAGGGAAAGACCGCGGTCACCTGACTGCCACCCGAACCCCAGACAGTGACCACTAGCCCCACGCACACTATGGCGACGACGGCGGCGATGCGGTGGGACTTCTTCATAATTCGACGTTACCGGACGTATCGCCACTCGCGTGGTCGGACCCTGACAAGTCTGACTACCTTGGAACACAACAATAATTCGCAATAATTCTGACGTCGTAGTCTGACGGGGTGAGTTTTTCCGAATCCGATGTCGACGTCATTGTCGTTGGAGCCGGTCTGGCTGGATTGCGAGCCACGGCCGTATTGCAGAATGCCGGACGTAAGGTTCTCTGTCTGGAAGCCTCGGACCGCGTGGGTGGTCGGGTCACCACCGATGACGTGGACGGTTTCATCATTGACCGCGGTTTCCAATTGATCAATGACGCGTACCCGGAACTTCGAGTGGCCGTCGATGTAGCAGAACTCGAACTACGACGTGCCCCGAGGGCTGTAACGCTGCACGGTGATGCGTCACAGGCCATAGGAATCGCCTCACTACGGACTCTCCTCGCCACACCACGGCACTACCCGGGCTCGCGTGGCGACCTCGCACGGCTGACGAAGTGGTTGGCTCGCGTCACCTTTGGTCCAGTCCGGGCTCTAGAAGAGGCGACTGACGTCACTATCGCGGATGGTTTATCGAATTTGCAATTTTCTGAAGCCCTGCGTCGAGAGATACTCGAGCCCTTTCTTCGTGGGATTTTTCTCGATGCGGAACTCTCCGGCTCGTGGAATCTGGCTCAAATGATTCTCCGCAGTTTAGTCCGAGGGGGTCCCTCCCTCTCGCCCCGAGGCGCTCGTCAGCTCTCTGAAGTATTGAGTACGAGGTGCGAGGAAAACTCAATCCGTCTGAACGCCAGAGTGACCGCGATCTCTATGCGCCACGTCGACACCGGCGAGGGCCGCCTTGGTGCGAGGGCGGTAGTACTTGCGTGCGACCCAGCTTCGACGGCCACCCTTTGCTCCGAAGTTTCCCCGGAGCCAATGAATCGGCAGACCACCTACTGGTGGTCTTTTGCGGGACAGCCACGAACGAATGCCTTGGTTCTGGATTCTCGAAACCCGGAGTTGACCTCGACTCTCGCAGTGTCTGGAATCCAATCGACCTACTCACCGCTAGGCGTCACCCTGGTCGCGGCCGCCACTCTCGTCGCAGCGAGCCCCGAGAATGAATCCACCACGCGACTCGCGGTGGCCAGGGCCCATCAGCGAAACGTCAACGAAGTGCAATTGGTGGCCACGAGTGAGATTCCCGCTGCTTTACCCAAGCAGCCACCACCGCTGGTGCTTCGTCGCAACCCACGGATGTCTGGGCTGTACCTGGCGGGTGACTGGTTTGAGTCCGCGTCCATTCAAGGCGCGCTGGTGAGTGGTCGACGTGCCGCGCACGCAGTTCTTTCTGATATTTCCTGAGGCTTCCCCGGAGACTGTATTTCTCGAATGGCCAACTTTTGAAGCCACCAACTGTCAATTTTCACTCGGTGACTTCACTGAGTGACGGGCCGAGACCTGAATCGCTCGGGACCAGATTCCTGGCGAAGCAGGAAGAGTGGGCCGGGTCATTGCGCGGGCAAACTCAACTGACAATTGGACTATGCCGGGACGTAAGCCCGTTCACCCTCTGTTTAGGGGTTTCGTGGGCCGCCCGGGTCTCGATCCCGGCACCTTGGGATTAAAAGTCCCCTGCTCTACCTGATGAGCTAGCGGCCCCTCTGCTGCGAGTAGTCATCTTACTTATGCCAGCGACCCTCGGGGCGAAGTAAGTTAGACAGGTGAGCGACGTATCGAACGAAACAGTGCAGCAGATTGAAAATACCCTCAACGAGGTCGACCGAGCACTCGACCGATTGCGCAGTGGTACCTACCGCGCCTGCGAAGTATGCGGTAGCGAAATTGAAGAAAATCTCCTCGCCGCCGACGCCCTACGCGCATCCTGCGTGGCGCACCCACGTCTTCCGGACGCGGAATAATCTCTCGTAAAAGCAAAAATCCCCCGGTGGTCACCGGGGGATTTTTGCTAGAGAAGTACTACTTCTTGGTAGCCCAGAAAATTTCAGCAATCGCGTCGATTTCGGCGAGCAAACGGTCAGCCACGCTGACGTCGTTGGTCTTCTTCGCTTCGCCGGCCGACTTGGTGGCCTTCCAGAAGAGGTCGTGCAAATCGGGGTGGGTAACGAGGTGCTCCGGCTTGAAGTAGTCGGTCCACAGAACCCACAGGTGGTGCTTCACCAATTCGGCGCGCTCCTCTTTGATAGCGGTAGCGCGAACTTTGAAGTCGGAATCACTAGATGCCGCATACTTTTCCATGCAGGCCTTCACGCTCTGGGCTTCAATCTTGGCTTGGGCCGGGTCGTAGACGCCGCAGGGCAGGTCGCAGTGGGCGAACGCGACGAGGGGAGTCGTTGCACGGTCGAGGTAGGAGTTCAGGGCCTGAACAAGACGCATAGTGGTACCTTTCGATATTGAGTGCTCCACCGGAGCACGTACTTGAGTCACTGGCTAGGTTAGCGACGTCGAGCAGTTAGCGTTCTCGTCATGCTCGCCCGTATCTTGACGCCCTTCATTCGCCGGGTCGAGGTTCGCGGTGATTCAATGGCCCCGACCTACGTCGAGGGCGAAGTCGTGACCGCGTTTCGTCGGTGGCGCAAGGTACGAGTGGGCGACGTCGTCGTTCTTTCGGACCCGCGTTCGACGGGACGGCTGCTGCTGAAGCGGTGTAGGGCCCGCCACGGCAGTCGTATCGACGTGCGCGGTGACAACGCGGCCGCCTCCACCGATTCCAGGGAATTTGGCCCCGTTGAGATAAAGAACGTCACCTGGTTGATCTATGCACCTCGAGCCCCAATCGACCCTACGATGGATTCATGACCGAGCCCCACCACCGTGACCTCGGAGCTTTTTTACGTGAACAACGCGCCACGGCGCAGTTCTCGCTTCGTAAATTAGGCGAGCTGGCCGGTGTCAGCGGGGTCTACATTTCTCAGATCGAGGGGAATCTCAAAAAGCCGAGTGCGGAGATTTTGCAGAAGATTGCGAAGGGCCTGCAAATCTCCGCGGAAACTCTGTACGTGCACGCGGGAATTCTGGACGAAGACCGTCACGCGTCGACGGAGGCGGCCATTCTGTCTGATCCGCGGCTGAGCGACGCCCAGCGCCAAGCCCTGTTGACGGTGCTGAGCTCATTTCTTGCGGCTGACCCAGCCGGTGACGCTTCGGACGAGCCCCGTTAGGCTTTGAGCGTGGCTCACCTCGCCGTACTCTCGTATCACACCTCGCCACTAGCCCAACCGGGAACTGGCGATGGCGGGGGAATGAACGTATACGTGCGTGAGATTTCCTCCCACTTGGCTCGTCTGGGTCACGACGTTGACGTCTACACCCGACGTGATAACACCTACGTTTCTGACGTTGTGGACGTGGAACCAGGTTTTCGAGTTCACCACATTGCAGCCGGACCATTCCACGAACTCGCTCGAGAAGAGACTCCCTTCTACGTCGACGAATTCGCCGCGGGCGTGGCCGAGCATTTTCGTGTGCACGGCGTACCCAGCGCCATCCATGCTCACTACTGGCTGAGTGCCCTGGCGGGTCATAGCCTGAAACATGAATTTGATATTCCGCTCATCACTACTTTTCATACTTTGGAACGAGTGAAGGCGGGAACTTTTGAAGCGGAATCCACTGAGCGCGCCCTGCAAGAAGAAAGAATTATTGGCTGTTGCGATGCAGTGTTGGCGAGTTGCGACGTTGAATCTGAGCAAATTATCTCGCTCTACGGTGCTGACCAACAGCGAGTTCACGTCGTGCCCCTCGGCGTCGAGCACGCCTTCTTCGCTCCGGGGCACCGACCGCAGGCGCGTCGAGCGCTGGGCCTGGCGACGGGAGGCCCCCTCGTCCTTTTTGTCGGTCGGCTCCAAGCCCTCAAGGGCGTCGACCTCGCGCTCGAAGCTTTCATCAGTTTGCGCCACTCCCAGCCCGAGGCTCGCATGGCAATTGTGGGCGGCCCCAGTGGTCCCCAGGGACGCGAGACGCTCGATGCTCTGCACCAACGTGTGGTGGAAGCGGGCGTTATTGGTTCGGTGACCTTCGTCGCGCCCCAGTCGCACCAGATGCTCTCGACGTGGTTTAGAGCGGCCGACGTTACGCTGGTGCCGTCACGTGCCGAGAGTTTCGGTCTGGTGGCCTTGGAGTCGTCGGCCTGCGGCACGCCGCTGGTGGCTTCTCGCGTCGGGGGCCTCACCACCCTCGTTGTGTCAGAACACAACGGACTACTGCTGGAATCTCGCGATCCCGAGGAATGGGCGAAAGCCATTGAGTGGCTCCTCGATGAATCGCGATCAACGACGCTCTCAACAAATGCAGTTTTGTTGGCTGCTAACTACACCTGGCGGGCGGCCGCCCAACGGGTGGCGGCACTGATGTCTGAATTAGCCTCCTGCGCACTCGTTCCCTGCCCGTGACGTCGACACCGATTTCGCACGACGACGCCGCAGACCATATCGGCGAGACCTTGGCCGCCTGGAGCGGGGAGTGGTTCGCTTCGGGCTCACTCAAGGCTCTCGAGACCACGGGTGCGCCCGATGAGCGTGGTCAGTACCGGTGGCTCGTGCGTCTCGCCGGTGAGGAGAAAGAATTCGTTACCCTCTGGCTGACGCTGCGTCAGCGGACGGTGCATATCGAAACTCAGGTTATGCCCGCCCCCGAGGAGAGGGTTGAAGAGGTTTATCGATTTTTACTGGCGAAGAATGCCGGACTGCATGGACTTCACCTCGCTCTCGGGCCCGAATCGGCCATATACCTCGTGGGTCGCATCCCGGCGGGAGACTTTTCGGGCGACGTTTTAGACGAAATTTGTGGAGCCGCTCTCCAATACGTCGAGGAGATATTCCCCACGGCAATGTCAATGGGTTTGGGCTCGCTCTACCGTCGACGTCGTCGGAGTGGCTCGTAACCCCTCTTCCTTACTAGCGTAGAGATTTATGGCCTTTCCCCTAATAATTGTTGGTGGCGGACGCATGGGGGCTGCACTCGCCCAGGGTCTGTTGACGAGCGGATTTTGTGCCGCCGCCGATATGGCGATTGTCGAGGTATCTCGGGAACGCCGAGATGAGCTGAGCGCGGAATTCTCCGGTGTGACCATCTTGGCCTCGGTGGAACTCGAGCACATTTCAGCCACGTCGGGCGTGGTCCTGTGCGTGAAACCCGATCACGCGGAAGCCACCGCGAGGGTTCTGGGAGCCCTCGGCACAATGCGTCTGCTCTCCGTCGTCGCCGGCCTTTCGACCGCTCGTCTCGAGGCTGCCATGCCCGGGCCGGTGGCGGTGATTCGTTCGATGCCCAACACCCCAGTACTAGTGGGTAAGGGCGCCAGTGCCATCGCCGGCGGTGCACACGTGGTCAAGGACGACCTCGATTGGGCCGACGCAGTTCTGAGCTCGGTGGGCGTCGTCGTTCGACTCGCGGAGAAAAACATGGACGCCGTGACCGGTCTGTCGGGACCCATGCCGGCCTACCTGCTGCTCGTGGTAGAGGCGCTCATTGAAGCGGGTGTCCATCAGGGTCTCTCGAGAGACGTTTCGAAAAAACTCGTGGTCGCTACCTTCGAAGGAACTGGCGCACTCTTGGCCATGACGGGCGAAAGTCCCGAGGAACTTCGCGCTCAGGTCACGTCACCGGGCGGTACGACGGCGGCTGGACTACGGATGTTGGAGGGCCGAGCGGTGCGCGCCGCATTCCTCGAGGCGGTAGCTGCGGCCGCCGAACGATCTCGTCAATTAGGCCGTTGAGCCGCTCTACTAGCGTGAGTGCCATGTCGAGCGCCATCCTTCGTTCGAAACAGCTGTCGGAGCCCACGGTGGCCCGCCTGCCCATCTATCAGCGCATCGCCGACGAATGGTCTCGGCGAGGCAACCTTCACATTGACTCAACCACCCTGGGCTCACTAGCCGGGGTGCAGCCGGCCACGGTGCGGCGAGACCTCTCGGGTCTCGGGGCACTGGGCACTCGTGGCGCGGGCTACGAGTGTGAGACCTTGAGTACGCGAATTAATGAAACCCTGGGCCGTAATCACCGCTACGACATCGTGGTAGTGGGGCTCGGGAACCTCGGTCGGGCTCTCATCAATTCAGAAAATTTTCTGAGTGGCGGCGCTGAACTCGTGGGTATATACGACATCGACCCTGAGGTGATCGGTACCGAGGTGGCGGGTCTCACGGTTCAGTCCTTTGACGTCGACATTGTTTCCGCCATGGTCGGCGTCATGTGCGTACCGGCTAGTGCGGCCCAGTCGGTTGCCGACCGGCTCGTCGCCAGCGGCATTCACGCGCTCTTGAATTTTGCCCCCCACGTGGTCGCCGTTCCGATTGGCACCGCGGTTCGTTACGTGGACTTTTCCATTGAGCTCCAGATTTTGGAATACCAACTGACGAATGGGACGGGCCCACTCGGCGGTGGAGTTCTGCACACCCTGGGCATCACCCCACCCGTTGTCACTCGAAGCGTGTAGGTGAAGTCCGTGTCGTTTATTTCCGTTGGTATTGATCACGAACACGCCCCGCTCGATCTGCTCGAACGCGCGACCGTCGTCGAACTGGAGTGGGGCCGAGTCCTAGCGGCCCTGCTCGCGAACAAGAATATTAACGAAGCAGTCTTCGTCTCGACCTGCCTGCGCACTGAGGTCTACGCCACCATTGAGTTATTCCACGGAGCCGTCGACGAAATTGTGGCCACCTTGGCTGTGGCGACTGGCGTGTCGAGCGACGAGCTCCAGCCCCACCTCACTATCCACTTCGATCGCGGCGTCCCTAACCACTTGTTCCAGGTGGCCGCGGGATTGAAGTCCGTCGTTCCGGGCGAGCACGAGGTCCTGGGCCAACTGCGCCGCGCCCTGCAGCGAGCCGATGAGGAGCACGCAGTCGGGCCCAATCTGGCCGAATTATTCCGACGATCCCTGTCAACGGGTCGACGAGTTCGGAGCGAAACAGCAATTGCGCGAGGTTCGACGAGCTTCGCTCAGGCCACGGTGCACATGGCCGAGAACGAACTGGGTGACTCTCTGATCGGCGCCCGAGCGGTCATTGTGGGTGCCGGTCAATTGGCGAGTGGGGTGCTGCGTAGTTTGCGTGATTCCAAATTCGCGCTGGGAGAAATAATCATTGTCAATCGAACTCTGGAGCGGGCTGAAGAACTCGCCAGCGGTGTCGACGATTCTCGAGTGAGCGTTACTGCGCTGGAGAACATTGGCGCTGCGGTGCAGGGTGCACGACTCATCGTGACGGCGATTGAAGCCACCGACACCGTCCTGCGTGAACACCACTTCGAGGAAAAGACCACCGAGGTCTTGATCATGGATTTGGCAATGCCACGGGTGGTTGATGTTTCGGTCGACGACCTGCCCGGAGTCGAGCGCAGAGATATTTCGCACTTGGGCGTCATTGTCAATAAGACCTTGGCCGACCGCCACACGCTTGTTGATGAGGCCCTGGGCATCGTCGAACAGGAAGTGGAAAAATTTCACCACGACATGCGTAGTCGTGGCGCCGCCGCGATCGTGATGGAACTGCGTGATCATCTAGAGATGTTGCGTGAAAAAGAAGTAGAACGTCGCCTGGCCGATTTGAGTGACCTCAGCGAAGAGCAGCGGGAACGTGTTGTTTCGCTGACTCGTTCCCTGGTCGCCAAGATTGCTCACGCTCCCACCCTGGCTCTCAAGGATGCATCGGGCACTGACCGCGGACAGCGCCTGTCGGAAGCCACTCGCAACCTGTTCGACTTGTGACGCAACTCCGGCTCGCCACGCGCCGCTCACCGCTCGCTCTGGCCCAAGCGGAGGGCGTTCGACGCACGCTTCTCGAGCGAGGGGTCGAGGCGGAACTCGTCGCTCTCGAGACGTACGGTGACCGTGAGTCCACGGCTCCCCTGTCGGAAATAGCTGGTCAGGGGATTTTTGCGGTTGAAATTCAGCGCGCCGTGATTGAGGGTCGAGCTGACGTCGCGGTGCATTCGGCTAAGGACCTACCGAGCGAGACTCCCACGGGACTACGACTGGCGTCGGTTCCCGAGCGACGTGATCCCGCCGACGTGCTCGTGGGACGCTCAATGGCGGGACTGGGACCGGGTGCGACGGTGGCGACGGGTTCACCGCGCCGACGAGCCCTCCTGCTTGACCGTCGTCCTGATTTGAACGTTATTGAATTACGAGGCAACATGGCGACTCGCCTCGCGGTGGCTGATCGCCACGATGTTGATGCCGTCGTGGCCGCCGCCGCCGCCCTCGCACGCTTGGATCTCACGCAGCTCATCGCCGAGCGTCTTGATCCGAACTGGTTTATTCCGCAGATTGGCCAAGGGGCTCTGGCGCTCGAAGTGCGCGACGATGACGCGGAGGTGATCGCCCTCGTGGAGTCGATTTCGCACCCAGCGTCCTTCATCGCGGTGCGGGCTGAACGAGCATTTCTTCGCGAGCTGGGAGCCGGCTGTTCTATTCCCGCCGCGGCTCACGCGAGTGTGGCGAACGGGGTGATCAGTCTTCGAGCCCTGATGGCTGCCGTCGATGGTTCTCGAGTGCTCCGCGGTGAGATGACGGGCCACGATCCCGCTGAACTAGGTCGAGCGATGGCTCAGTTCTTGAGGGACGAATCGGGTGGTAGCGAGTTGGCGGGCTGGCGAGCGTGACGCGAGTGGTTCTCACGCGCGAGCCACCTCGTAACGAGGAACTTGCTCTGTTGTTGCGAGCCGCAGGGCTCGACGTTGACGAAGTACCCCTCACCACGACCGTCGATATTCCCGTAACAGTGGATCGAGAATGGTTGGCCTCATTTCGCACCATCATCGTGACGAGTGGCCGAGCTGTAGAAGTGCTGCGAACCTTTCTCGATCCCGCTCACCCCATCGTCCTGGGCTGCGTCGGCACCGCGACCGCTCGTCGACTGAGCGAGGTGGGTTTGGCGCCGACCTTGGTGCCAGAAAAAGAAGGTGGCGCCGCGGTGGCGCACTTAGTAACGCAAGGTCCCGTCCTCACCCTCGGAGCCCTCGAAACTCGACCCGAGTTGGGGGATTCGCTCCGCGAGCGGGGCTTTACCGTTACGCATCTGGCGTGCTACTCAACTACTGCGCGCACGCTCTCGGACCGCCATCGTGAGCAATTGAGCCAGGCCGACGTCGTCGTCATTGCAGCTCCCTCGGGTTGGCGAGTGGCGCAGCCTCACGTCAGTGAGCAGGCCATTGTTGTCGCCATGGGTGACACCACCGCCCGCGAGATTGCCGCAAGCCATCCTCGGGTGTTTACGGGGAGTTCGGATTCCTTGAACGACGTCGTCCGCGACCTTGCGACGCAGGCTCGGTAAGTCCTCGTAACTTCAGTAATAGGCTGAAGGGGTGTTCCCCACTGAGCGACCTCGCAGATTACGACGCACCCCCGCCCTTCGACGCCTGGTGGCTGAGACCACGCTGTCTCCCGAGGACCTCGTCTACCCCCTCTTCGTCGCCGAGGGAATGAGCGAACCTCGCCCCATCCTCGCCATGCCCGGTCAGTTCCAACACAGCCTCGAGTCACTGCTACTAGAGGCCCACCGAGCCCACGCGGCGGGGGTGGGCGGGATTATTTTGTTCGGCGTTCCATCGGTGAAAGACGACCAGGGCAGCGGAGCTTTCGACCCGAATGGGATTGCTCAAGTCGCGCTGCGGGCCCTGCGAGAAGAATTCGGCGACGACTTACTCATCATGGCCGATCTCTGTCTCGATGAGTACACCTCGCACGGTCACTGCGGCGTTCTACGCCCGGACGGCAGCGTTGACAACGACCAGACCCTTGATCTCTACGGTCGAGTCGCCGTCGCCCAGGCCAGTGCTGGGGCTGCTGTAGTGGCCCCGTCGGGCATGATGGATGGTCAGGTCGGAGCAATTCGTAGTGCGCTCGATAGTGCTGGATTCACCGATACGGTCATTATGGCCTACGCCGCGAAGTACGCCAGCGGGCTCTACGGCCCCTTCCGTGAAGCGGTGGGCGTAGAGATTACTGGTGGCGGAAACCGGAAGTCCTATCAGCAAGATCCGCGGAACCGTCGAGAGTCCTGGCGTGAAGCTCAACTCGACGTGGACGAGGGTGCCGACATCGTCATGGTGAAGCCAGCGATGAGCTACCTCGACGTCGTGAGCGATCTTCGTGCGCAGTTGGACGTTCCCATTAGCGCCTATCACGTGAGTGGCGAGTACGCCATGATCAAAGCGGCGGCGGCCAATGGCTGGATTGATGGCGACCTCGTCGCCATGGAGCAATTGACCGCCATTCGTCGCGCCGGTGCTGATTTTATTTTGACCTACTTCGCTCGAGAGATTGCTGAGACCCTGTCATGACTGAGAGCAACGCCGAATGGTTCGAGCGAGCCCAAAAAGTAATTCCTGGCGGCGTTGACTCTCCGGTTCGATCCTTTCGCTCCGTAGGGGGAGTGCCCTATACGGTGGCTAGCGGCTCGGGAGCGTACGTGCGTGACGTCGAGGGTACGACGTATATCGATTTCGTACAGTCCTACGGAGCATCACTGCTCGGACACGCTCACCCGGCGGTCATTGAATCTATTCGTGCGGCCGCGCTCGACGGAACGACCTTCGGGGCCCCCACGCGAGGCGAAGTACTGCTGGCGGAAGCTCTCACTGCGCGCGTCGCTGGCCTCGAGCAAGTGCGGTTTGTCTCGTCGGGAACCGAAGCCGTCATGAGCGCCGTACGTGTGGCTCGCGGGGCCACCGGACGTAGCAAAATTCTTAAATTCGATGGCTGCTACCACGGTCACTCTGACGGGCTACTGGTGGCCGGTGGGAGTGGCGTCGCCCAAATGGGTTTGCCGGGGTCGGCGGGCGTTACCGAGGGCGCCGTCGGCGATACTCTGGTCGCCCCCTACAACGTGGTGCCCAACCTGGATGATTCCGTGGCCGCCGTCTTGGTGGAAGCGGTGGCGGCGAACATGAATTTGGTTCGTCCCGCAGAGAATTTTCTCCGGGGACTACGCGACGAGTGTGACCGGGTTGGTGCGCTCCTGATTTTTGATGAAGTCATCACGGGTTTTCGCTTAGCCCAAGGCGGGGCGGAGGCCTACTTCGGGGTCCGACCCGACCTGTGGTGTTTCGGCAAAGTGATTGGCGGAGGTCTACCAGTCGGTGCCTTTGGCGGCTCACGCAGCGTTTTGTCCCACCTAGCTCCGCTGGGACCCGTGTACCAAGCAGGAACTCTTTCTGGCAATCCGCTCGCCACTGCCGCGGGTTTGACTGTACTGTCGCGCGTCAGCGAAGACGACTACCAGGCGTTAAGCGTTCGGGTCGCAGGCTTCGCGGAAGAACTTCGCGCGGCGATTGCCGCCTCCGGCCTCTTTGCGCTGACGCCGCACGAGGGGCCACTACTAGGTCTCTATATGGCTCGCGAGAGCTTCACGGAGCCCACGAATATCGAGCAGGCCCGAGTGCTGTGTGACAACGGACTGTATCGAAAGTTCTTTCACGCCATGCTCGAACGTGGGGTTGCCCTTGCACCCGGATCCTACGAAATACTCTTCGTTTCGATGGCCCACAGTGACGACGATCTTCGACGAACGGTGGAAATTGCGGCTGAGTCAGCCGCAATCGCCGCGCAACTCTAAGCTCAGCCGCCGGCGGCTTGCACGATCATGTCGGTGAGAAAACCGGTCGAGAGGCCAATGGCCAAGCCGTAATACAGGATGTTGCCGTGCTTGAAACGAATGGCAACATTGAACAACTGGCTGACGACGTACAGAATTGATCCGCCGGCGAGTGACAGGAACAGAATGGAGATGGTGGCGCCTGGGTTGGACCAGCCCACCACCGTCCCGAGGGTCGTGGGACCACCTCCGATGAACGCTGTGAGAGCGAGGAATTTCCACGTCGCTCGTTCACGAACACCAGCGAGGGGCGCGACAATGCCAAAACCCTCGGTGGCGTTATGCAACCCGAAACCAATGACCAGCACCGTAGTGAGGCCCATGGCCCCCGACCGCGAGGCGGCGCCGATCGCGAGACCTTCGGCGAAATTGTGGAGCCCGATTCCGACGGCAATCATGAGACTTCGTCGAGCGGCTGGAGAGAGGCTGTCGTCGTAACGTTCGGGGGATTTTTCGCGTCGACTTTGGCTCCACGCCTGGTAACGAACGAGACCGAGGAGGCCAACGACAAATCCACCGATGAGTAGCGCCCCGTCGACCACGACCGGTCCTAGGGGACCGTGGTGAGCGTGAAGGTCCGTAAGGACCAAACTGAGCGGCTCGAGAGCGTGAGAAAAAACGTCGATAAAGAGAAAGAGCAGTACCCCAATGGCGATGGCGTTGAGTAGTGCTCTAAATCTCAATGCTTCGGCCCGCATGCGACCAATCGGTAAGCCAATAGCTATTGTCGCCCCGGCAATAAAACCCATCAGGATGGTGCTGAGGAAGGTCACAACTACTTCTGTCCTTCACGCAGGAAAAGGCTGTAGGCCTTCTCGGGGAGAACGTCGACCAGTTTTACGAGTGCTTGGTAACCGAGTTCAGCGGGGCCACGCTGATCGTTACTCATGAGATTCGCCATGATTGCGAGGAGCTCTTTCATGAGTGGCTCGATGCGAAGGCCGAGGCTCACGCAGACCGACAGAATTTGCGGTTCGGAAATAATGCGAACGAAGGCCCGGGCCACTTTGTAGTAGTCCCCGTAGGACTCCTCGAGTCGCTCGTCGTAGAGGCGTAGTACGTCCGGGTTGTGGGCAACGAGGGCCTCGCCAAGGACGCCTGCGGCGAGGCGACCAGTCTCGTAGCCGTAGGCGATGCCCTCACCATTAAAGGGGTTGACAGTCCCGGCGGCGTCGCCGATGGTCAGAGTGTTGCTCCCAAAGTGTGGTCCGAGAGCGAGGCCCATCGGAAGGCGACCACCGGTTGCCGGCCCGCAGGATGTTTCCTCGTTGAGCCCCCACGCTTCGGACGTTTGTTGAACGAAATACTCCTGAAGTTTGGTGGTGTTCACGCCCTTCCAAGCACCACCGGTGGAAAGGAGACCCACGCCAACGTTGACCCGTCCATCACCGAGGGGAAAAATCCACCCGTAGCCCGGCACCACTTTCCCGCTGGGGTCGCGGATATCGAGGTGCGAATCGATCCATGGTTCATCGTGGCGGTCACTGGTGTAGTACCCACGAAGGGCCATACCCATGGGCCAATCCTTATTGCGCACAGTCCCGAGCTCTCGTCCAATACGGCTATTTTGCCCGTCACCCACAACGAGATAGCGGCCACGAATCTCTTTCGTGATACCGGTTTCTTTCTCCTTCACGACAACGCCGGCGGCTCCTCGAAGGCCTCCATTGACTGCTTCGGTGGGCTCGAGCAAGGAAAGGGCCTCGCAGCCGGTGAGGAGAGTTGCACCAAGGTCCCGAGCTTTTTCAGCCACGAGGCCGTCAAGGTTGAATCGGGTAATCGTGTATCCGTAGTTGGGGAAATGTGGTGTGCTCGGCCACTCCAATTCCAGCGAGGCACCAAAGCCGAAAGAGCGAAGGCCGGAGTAGCGATGTCCATGCGCGGCTACGGAGTCTTCGAGGCCCATGTCGGCAAGTTGCCGAACCGATCGGGGGGTGAGGCCGTCACCGCAGGTCTTCTCACGAGGAAAGGTCTTCTTTTCGATGAGACACACGTCCCAACCGGCCTGCGCCAGCCAGTAGGCGCAGGAGGAACCGCTCGGCCCTCCGCCGACAATGACGACGTCGTATGTGTGGGTCGGTTGGGCGAGTTCATCAAGGGAAGTCACCCCCTCAGACTAGGGGTCACTGGGGGACGGTCGGCTCGGTCGTGCGGCATCGAGGAACTACGTCACTCACGACCGTCACGGGGGGCTCCGAAGACTGACCACTCGCTGTGAAGAGTTGGTAGCGAGAGGAAACGGCACGAGTGTGTTCGCTTTTCTGGTAGAACTGATGACCGTGGACCAGTATCTCCCCCTACTGGGACTACTCATTCTCGGGGCGTTGTTCGCGTCGGGTTCGTTTGTCGCGTCAGCTCTGCTGGCGCCGCACAAGCGGCCCAGTGACGCGAAGTTGGCGCCGTACGAGTGTGGGATTGTCCCCGAATTTGAACCGCCGCAGCGGTTCCCCGTTCGCTTCTATCTCGTCGCAATGATTTTCGTTATTTTCGACATCGAAATTGTCTTCATGTACCCCTTCGCCGTAGTGTTTCGCCAACTCGGATCCTTCGGCCTCATAGAGGTTTTACTCTTCTCGGTCGTTGTATTCGGTGCCCTGATTTTTCTAGTCAGTGAAGGCGCATTGTCGTGGGGCCCCGTCAAAATTCTGACTCGTGGAACACCGGCTCGAACGAGCGAATCAACCATAAATCGCATTAGCGCGGATCGGGCGGCGTAAGTGGCGCTCGAGGACCTCCAGCACAATTTCCTGACTGGGCGTATCGAAGACCTCGTCAAGTGGGCTCGACGTGCGTCGGTGTGGCCGGCCTCGTTTGGACTCGCCTGCTGTGCGATCGAAATGATGGCAGCGGGTGGGGCTGACTTCGACCTTGCTCGATTCGGTATGGAAGTCTTTCGCAACTCGCCGCGTCAGGCGGACCTGATGATTGTGGCCGGACGAGTGAGTCAAAAAATGGCTCCGGTTCTTCGACAGGTCTACGACCAGATGATGGAGCCCAAATGGGTTATTTCCATGGGCGTCTGTGCGTCAACCGGTGGAATGTTTAACAATTACGCGATTGTTCAGGGCGTCGACCAGATCGTCCCCGTTGACGTCTACGCACCTGGCTGTCCGCCCAGTCCCGAGACTCTGATGCACGCCATTTTGACTCTGCACGAGCAAATTCGTACGGGTGAAATCATGAAACGTCGTGCCACTAATGAACCAACGCAGCTGTCGCACGGACCGAAGTCGTTGTGGACTCCCGAGCAGCCAGTTGCGGTGCGACTAGGAACCCCCAAGTGATAGCGCTGCCACCGCTGGCGCCAGTTGGGACTCTCTGTCTCGAGGGTCTCGCTACCGACCTGGTGTGTTTCCCGACGCGTGAGCAGTACTTCGATCTCGTCGCGGCATTTAAGTCCGATGGTTTCGAAATGTGCGTCGATCTCTGCGGAGTTGATTATCTGACCCATCCGGGTCGTGCGCTTCCCGAAGGTCTGGTCGGCGAACGATTCGAAGTGGTCGTCAATCTCCTTAGTCTCTCGAAGCGCCAGCGTGTGCGAATCCGCGTACAGGCGAATGACGAGCGTCCCGAAGTCGCATCCCTGTTTGATCTCTACGTGGGTACTGAAGCCATGGAGCGTGAGGCCTTCGACCTCTTCGGCATTTTGTTTGATGGTCACCCCGACCTCACGAGAATTTTGATGCCCGAAGACTGGGAAGGTCACCCACTTCGTAAGGACTACGGCGTTGGCCGAGTCCCCGTTCAGTTCAAGAGTGCTCCGGGGCCACGATGACCGATCACGTTCGCACCGCTAACCGACCACCCCGGCTAGGCCCAGAGACGTCCGAAGGCGTGCAGGAACTACTTCGTCGTGAGAATACGACTGCTGGCGAACTGGGTCGCGAACTTGGCGCCGTACTGCGTATTGACGGCAAGGTACTCGATCCCAATTCCATCGACTTCGAACGCAACGACGACGAGACCATGATCATCAACATGGGTCCGAGCCACCCCTCGACCCATGGTGTGCTGCGTCTCATGTTGGAACTCGATGGAGAAGTTGTCCTTCGTACGAAGCCCGTCATTGGCTACCTGCACACAGGTATGGAAAAGACGGGAGAAGAACTGAGTTACGTTCAGGGCGCGACCAACGTGACGCGAATGGACTATCTCAGTCCCGTGAACAACGAAATTGCGTACGCCCTGGCGGTAGAAAAGTTGCTGGCGATTGAAGTGCCGGCTCGCGCTACGTGGATTCGCATGATGATGGGTGAACTCAACCGCATCTCGAGCCACCTCGTCTGGATGGCCACCAACGGGATGGACATCGGCTCCACCTCCATGATGATTTACGGTCTCCGCGAGCGCGAGTTGGTTCTGGCCTTCTTTGAAAAGACAGCGGGCCTTCGCCTCAACTTGAACTACGTGCGACCCGGTGGCGTGGCCGCCGACCTGCCCGACGGCTGGGAGGATGATGTCCTCGTCATCTGCGACACCATTGAGGCTCGGACCTACGAGTACGACGACCTCCTCACCGGCCAGATGATTTTCCGCCAGCGCATGGAGGGCGTCGCCCCGATTACCGCCGAAGAAGCCTTGGCCCTCGGGGTCACAGGCCCGCTGCTGCGATCAACGGGGGTGCCGTGGGACCTTCGTCGGTCGATGCCGTATCTGGCCTACGACGAAGTCGACTTTGACGTCATCGTCGGGACCTACGGTGACAACTTCGATCGCTACTCGATTCGCCTTAACGAAATTCGCGAGTCGGTAAAAATTGTTCGTCAGTGCATCGCCAAGATGCCGCTGGGCGACTACCGCACTCAGGACCCCAAGGTCACCCCGCCGCCGCGCGCTCGCATTGACGAGTCCATGGAGGCTTTGATTCACCACTTCAAACTCTTCACCGAAGGTTTTCACGTGCCCATCGGAGAGGTGTACTCCGCCATCGAGTCCCCCCGTGGGGAATTGGGTTGCTACATCGTGAGCGACGGCGGACCGAAGCCCTATCGAATCCATACGCGGGCCCCGAGCTTCGTAAACCTGCAGGCCGTCCCACTCCTCATGCGTGGAGGCTTGCTTTCGGACACCATCACTGTTATTTCTACTGTTGATCCAGTTATGGGTGAGGTTGACCGATGAGTCATTTTCGAACAGAAATCCGACAACGAGCCGAAGAACTGGTATCGCTCTACCCTCGCAAACGTTCAGCCATGTTGCCCTTGCTCCACCTCGCGCAGGAACAAGATGGATATCTAACCGACGAGGCTATGGCCGAAGTTGCCGAGCTCACCGGCACGACCACCGCAGAAGTTCGTGGGACTGCGTCGTTTTACGACATGTTCCACTTGGAACCCGTTGGTAAGTATGTCGTTGGTGTCTGCACGAACATTGCCTGTCTGCTGGCGGGTGGTGAGGAGTTGCTGGCCCACGCGTCATCGACGCTGGGTTGCCCCGTGGGCGGAACCTCGGCCGATGGCCTCTTCACTCTGGAAGAGACGGAATGTCTAGCTGACTGCAACATCGCCCCTTGCGTGCAGGTCAATCACCGATTCGTTCGCACGACCACACCCGAGACCCTCGACGCCCTGGTTGATGATTTACGTAACGGTCGGCGCGAGGACGAGATTCCTCCCCACGGAACCTTGATTCGTGTTCGCCGCTCGGGCGGACTTCGCGTACCGCGTGCGCAACTGGCTGATGAGCGCGCCGCAGCTCAGACGGCTCGCGAAGAACGAGCCGCCAAGGTGGAGAAGTAATGGCCAGTTTTACTGCCCCAAAAATAGTTTCTTCCCGATCCGAGTTCACTGACAGCCACACCCTTAGTCGCTACGTGGCGACGGGTGGATTTGAAGGACTGAAGAAGGCCCTCAGTATGTTCCCCGAAGCGGTCGCCAGCGAAGTCGAGCGTGCGAGCCTGCTCGGTCGTGGTGGAGCCGGTTTTCCCGCGGGTCGCAAGTGGTCCATGTTGCGCAAAGCACCGGTTTCGTACCTCGTGATTAACGGTGACGAATCAGAACCGGCCACCTTCAAGGATCACTACCTAGTCGAACGTGAACCCCACCAATTGGTGGAGGGAATCATCATTGCCTCCTACGCACTGCAGGTGAGCCAGGTTTTCATTTTTCTCCGGGGTGAATTTGCGCTCGGTCTCGAAAGGGTGCAACAAGCTCTCAACGACGCGTACGAGTACGGGGCGCTTGGTTCCAACATCATGGGCTCAGGTTTTTCCCTCGATATCGTTGTTCACCCCGGCGCCGGGGCCTACATTTGCGGTGAAGAGACTGCACTCATCGAGGCACTAGAAGGTAAGCGCGGATTCCCTCGAATCAAGCCCCCATTCTTCCCCGCGGCCATCGGCCTCTATGGGCAGCCGACGGTGGTGAACAACGTCGAAACTATGGCCAACCTGCCGTGGATTATCAACAATGGCGGAGCGGCGTTCGCGGCACTTGGTGGGGGACGCAGTACCGGGACGCGGCTGTTCGCCCTGTCGGGCCAAGTCAATAACCCGGGTATGTACGAACTGGAAATGGTTAAGAACACTTTCCGTGACATCATTTTTGACCCAGCCCTCGGTGGCGGAATCCCCGAGGGCCGCAAACTCAAGGCCTTCATTCCCGGTGGCGTCTCGGCTCCGTGGTTTGGTCCCGAGCACCTGGACCTGCCACTCGGACAGGACGAAGTGGCCGAGAAGGCTTCGATGCTCGGATCGGGTTCCATCGTGGTACTCGACGATGCCAGCTGCGCCGTTCGCGCGGCGTGGCGCATTACCAAGTTCTTTTCGAGGGAATCCTGCGGACAGTGCACCCCCTGCCGTGAAGGTTCGGGTTGGCTGGAACGCATCATGTTCCGACTCGAGCACGGTGGTGGGCGCCCTGAGGATGTGGAGTTGCTGCTGGACCTCTGCGACAACATCGCACCGGGACTCTCCTGGCCCCCACAGCAGACCACGATTTGTGTTCTCGGTTCTTCAATACCGTCGTCAATCACCTCCGCCATTACGATGTTTAGGTCGGAATTTGAGGCCCACGTAACCAATGATGGATGTCCCCATGTCTGAAAACGCCCCTACCCGCACGACTGTTTCCATCACCGTTGATGGACGCACTATCGAGGCAAATGTTGGAGAACTCATCATTGCCGCAGCCGAACGTTCGGGAACGTACATACCGAGGTTCTGCTACCACCCGCGCATGGAACCGGTGGGCGTGTGCCGTATGTGTCTCGTGGAGGTCGATGGCCCGCGTGGCGCGACCCTGCAACCGGCCTGCTACCTCACGGTGAGCGATGGCATGGTGGTCACCACGGCCTCGGAGAAAGTTAAAAAAGCGCAAGATGGCGTGCTGGAATTCCTGCTCGCTAACCACCCACTCGACTGCCCAGTGTGTGACAAGGGCGGGGAGTGCCCCCTGCAAGATCAGACCCTGGCCCATGGTTCGGGTGAGACTCGTTTCATCGAGGAAAAGCGGCACTTCGCAAAGCCCATTCCGATTGGTGAGTTAGTTCTGCTCGACCGTGAGCGCTGTATTCAGTGTTCACGCTGCACGCGCTTCGCCAGTGAAGTAGCGGGCGACGCGCAGATTGATTTCGCCGGTCGTGGAGAGTCCATTGAGGTGGCTCCATCACCCACGCAGCCCTTTGATTCGATTTTCTCCGGCAACACCGTCCAGATTTGCCCCGTCGGTGCGCTGACGGCCAAGCCCTACCGATTTACCGCGCGGCCCTGGGACCTCGAACAGGTAGAGAGCACGTGCACCACGTGTTCGGTTGGATGTCGGGTTGCGGTGCAGTCCTCACAGGGACGACTGACCCGCATTCTTGGTGTGGACTCTGATCCGGTGAACCACGGCTGGCTCTGCGACAAGGGACGTTTCGTGATTGATGCCGTCGACGGCGAGAATCTGAGTAACGACGTTCTCGCTGCGGGTAGCCGTATCACCGAGCCCATGGTTCGACGTAACGGTGAACTCGTGACGACGAGCTGGAGTGAAGCTCTGTCGGCCGCGGCTCACATCATCTCCGACGCCACCAAGCTGACGCCGACGGGTGTGGGTGCCATTGGCGGCGCCGCGCTGACCAACGAAGCTGCTTTCGCGTGGGAACGACTGTTACGTGGCGTCATCGGCACCGACAATATCGACGCTCAGTACGGCGATGGTATCGACGCCCACCTCGTGCAAGCCCTACCTCGGGCGACGCTAGACGAAGTGGCCACGGCCTGCACCGTGGTTGTTTTAAGTGGTGATCTTCGTGAAGAATTGCCCATTGTCTACCTGCGACTGCGTGAGAGCATCGTGAAGGGTACGACGAACTTGGTCGAATTAGCGACGGCTTCGTCCTCACTACGCTCGCTCGCTCGAGTGGTGCTTCCAACGCGACCCGGTGAAGCTCACCACGTTGCGCTGGCGATTGCCAGTGACGATGCGGCGCTCTCGAATTTGGCCACCCACCCTCAGGGCACGGCTTTCCAGCCGAAGGAACTCGCGGAAGTACGGCGCCTCCTGGGCGAAACTGGTGAGGGCGTGGTCTTCATTGTTGGTCGCCCGAATGCCGCTGAAGACGCCGCAATTATCGAAGCCGCGATTGCTACTTTCGCGCGACGTTTTCCCGAGGCGAAATTTCTGCCGACGCTACGCCGCTCAAATATTTACGGAGCGCTGGACATGGGCTTGGCTCCGGGCTTGCGCCCAGGACGTTCGAGTGTGGCCGCCATTGCGCGTGTGAGTGGAGTGACGGCCGAGGAGCGTGGCCGAAGCACCGTTGAGCAACTAGTAGCAATCCTTGCGGGCGAACAATCAGCCCTCGTGCTACTGGGCGGTTGCGTTCTTGGCAACGTCGCTGATCAGTCGTTAGCAAAGGCCGCTCTCGACGCCGCCAAGGTGATTGCGGTGACCGGACACGGAGGCGCGACGTTGGCGTACGCCGACGTCATCTTGCCGACCGCAGTGTCCCACGAACGCACGGGAACGTTTACCAACATCGAGGGCCGCGTCTCGTCGCTGGCACCGAAGATTACGGCACCCGGATCAGCATGGAGTGACGTTGCGATTGCTTCAGAACTGGCTGAAGTGCTGGGTCAGACCCTGGGGCTCGACTCTATTTTCGATGCCGCTTCCGCAATTGAAAGCACCCTGGGCTACCCCTCCGCTTCCGTTCTGTCCGGCTCCGCCACCGATGGCGTCGTGGTCGGTGCGGTCACGGCCCCAAGCCTCGCTGGACCCCTCGATCCGATGGCCAATCCGGGTCTCAGGTCAGCTGACGCAGTGGGTCTGGGAGCTCGAGCAGGTTCGGTGACTCACGCGACGTCGCTGCCAACCACCTTGGTGCCGATGGTGACGTTCAATGACGTTTCCCTCGCCCCGACACCATCGATACCCTTGGCTGACGCCTACGGACTGCGCATGGTGGTCACCCGTCGCTTGTACGACAACGGCATGGCCGTGCAGGGTACGCCCGCGCTGGCCGCGCTGGTGCAGACGACTGTAGCGATGGCGAATCCCTACGACTTCGATCGACTCGGCGTCGCCACGGGTGACGTGGTGCGACTGAGCAGCGCACTCGCCTCGTCGGATATCACCGTGGTCGTGAACTCCGGAGTGACTCGTGGGACCGTTGAGTTGGTTCTGGGTAGTCGCATGCACGATGGTTCCAACATTGTGAGCCAGCACCTTTCGTCCACCCAACCCGCCGTCGTTGATGTGAGAATGGAATCACGATGAGTCCACTTCTCGCAACGGGTGACCCCCTCTACGCCTTCGGTGTCAACTGGGCGGTACTGCTGATTGTGGCGGTGAAGGTCCTGGTCGGATTCGGTGGCCTACTGGGCACTGTCACGCTGATGATTTGGTACGAACGTAAGTTGATTTCCGGCATGCAAAGTCGTATCGGGCCACAGAAGTGGGGACCCTTTGGTCTGCTCCAAACCTTGGCTGATGGCATCAAGCTGTTTTTCAAAGAGGACCTCATTCCAGCCGAAGCCGACCGCTTCGTCTTTAAATTGGCGCCCTACCTAGCGCTCATTCCTGCCCTTATCACCTTTGCGATTGTTCCCATCGGTGGCACCGTGACGCTGGCGGGGCACACTTTCTTACTGCAGATGGCGGACCCGCCTATTGGTATTTTGCTCCTGCTCGCCATGTCGGGGATTTCGGTCTACGGCGTGATCTTGGCCGGCTGGTCGTCGGGCTCGAAATATCCACTGATGTCGTCCGTACGCGCGAGTGCGCAGATGATCAGTTACGAAGCCGCCCTGGGTATGACGATTGTGACCATTGTGTTGGCCACGGGATCCCTGTCGACGCACGACATCGTCTCGTCGCAGGCCAATGGCGTATGGCATTGGAACGTCATTCGACTCGGTGTCGTGCCCTTCATCGTCTTCCTGATTGCCATTACCGCTGAACTCAATAGGCCACCTTTTGACGTCGTCGAGTCCGAGAGCGAATTGGTTGGCGGTTTCCACACGGAGTACTCCTCCATTCGATTCGCCCTCTTCTTTCTGGCGGAATTCATGAACGTGATTACGATGTCGGCGATCATGGTCACGCTGTTTTTCGGTGGCCCCGCTGGCTGGGTCCCGAACATTCCCCACCTGCGTTGGATCTTTCCCATCCTCTGGTTCCTCGGGAAGACGACGCTGTTTTGCTCGATGTACATCTGGTTCCGAGCGGCCCTGCCGAGGTATCGCTACGACCAGTTGATGGACTTGGGCTGGAAAAAGTTGATACCGCTGAGTTTGGGTTGGATGCTGATTGTGGCTGGCTTCCTTATTTCACCGTCCTGGGGTTTCGGACTCGCGGCGGTGGTCCTCTTGTCATCCTTGGTATTGAGCCGATCCTTTGACTTGGGCCTCGCCCGATCATCGGGCGCCAATGCCGTTCTGCCCACGGTTGGTGAACGACCCATTCCGGGCGCAGTGTTACGCGCGTTTACCGATGGAGAGGACCAGTAGTGCCGAGTCCCTTGAACTTCTTTGGTGGGTTTAAATTGACCCTCCAGCACCTTGTTCGCCCCATCGTGACGGTGAGTTACCCGAAGCAAAAGCGACCAAAGCAACCCCGTCAACATGGTCGGCACGTTCTCAACCGCTACGAAGACGGTATGGAGAAGTGCATTGGATGTGAACTATGCGCCGGTGTATGCCCCGCGGACTGTATTTACGTTCGTGGTTTGGATAACCCACCCGACCACCCCGTCAGTCCCGGCGAGCGCTACGGCTACGTCTACGAAATCAATTACCTGCGTTGCATTCACTGCGATCTCTGCGTGGAAGCCTGTCCCACACAGGCAATCACTGAGTCCAAGATGTTTGAGTTCTCCTTTACCAACCGTGCTGACGCCATCTACACGAAGGCCGAACTCGTCGTGGACGACAATGGAATGCCCCAGCGGCTGCCCTGGGAAGACTGGCGTGCGGGAGAGTCGGACATGACCTCGGGCTGGATGCGCGCGACGAGTCCGTCGGGTTCTGCTGAGTACGAAGGCCTCGTCCAGTGGTCGGGAGACCTGGGCGTCGGCGTGAGAGCTGCCGAAGCTGGTCAATCGGATACCCGCGACGACGCCGCGACGGGATCGAAGCAGTTGCGCGATATCTTTAGCCCTCACTTACTTCCCGAAGACGTGCCATTGCACCTTCGAGGAATAAGTGGAGCGACCTTGAAGCTGCGGGCCATCCTCGATGCCCGACGTGCGAAGAAGGCCGCGAAGTGATTGACTCGATCCACTCTCTGCCGGACGTCATTACCTTCGTCGTGGCGACGCTGCTCATCTTGACCGGCGCCGTCGGGGTCATCGCTGCGAAGAATCCAGTTCACTCGGCGCTGAGCTTGATCATGACCTTCTTCGGCGTCTCCATCGCCTTCATCGAACAAGGCGCGCACTTCCTAGCTGCCGTGGAAATCATTGTCTACGCCGGTGCCATCGTGGTTCTCTTCCTTTTCGTCATCATGTTCCTCGGAGTCGACCGCGCTGACGAGGTCAGTGTTGACCCCTTGGTGGGCCAACGACCCCTCGCCCTCGCCGGCGTAGTGGTCACCATTGCTGGCGTTGTCACAATGATGTCGCGGGCCGGGTGGGTTACCGGTGCCCCTGCCCTCAGCACAGGGGGCCAGCCCATGCAGGGCGGCAATGAGAACATCAAGGAACTCGGTACGGCCGTCTTTACGACCTACATCTACGCCTTCGAAGCAACCGCGGCTCTGTTAATTATCGCGGTCGTGGGGGCCGTCATTTTGGCCCGCAAGGAACGCGTTGTCGACGAGCAAGAAGGTGTCGCATGACCATCCCAGCCTCGTGGTTCCTTATTGTGGCCGCAGCCCTCTTTGGTGTCGGGGCATTTGGTTTTCTCACTCGACGCAGCGCGCTCATCATGTTTATGTGCGTCGAACTGATGTTGAACGCTGTCAATTTGACCTTCGTAACCTTCTCGCGGTCACTGGGCGACATCGCCGGGCAGGCTTCAGTCTTCTTCGTACTCGTCGTAGCCGCGGCCGAAGTAACGGTGGGACTGGGCATAGTCGTGGCCGTGTTTCGCCGCCGCAATTCAGCCTCGGTTGATGAACTCTCGGAACTGAAGGGTTGAAATGAACCACATCGCGGTACTCATCGCACTTTTGCCGCTGCTCGGCTTTACTTCAGTCTTGCTCGTCGGCGGTCAGATTGGTGAACCACGGACGGGCTGGATTGCGACGTCGGCCGTAGGTGGTTCCTTCGTGGCCACCGTGGTCACCTTCGTACTTCTGCTGACGCACGCGCAGCGGGAAATAACCGTGAACCTGTTTTCGTGGATTCCGGCCGGTGCGCTACACGTGCAAGCAGCCCTACTGATTGACCCCCTGTCAATCACTATGTGCCTCTTCGTGACCGGTATTTCCACCCTGATCCACCTCTACTCCATTGGCTACATGCATGGGGAGCGCGACTTCAATAAATTCTTCCTCTACCTCAACCTCTTCGTTTTTTCGATGCTGGTATTGGTGCTCGCCAACAACCTCGTTTTGACCTTCGTAGGTTGGGAGGGCGTCGGCGTCTGCTCCTATTGGCTCGTGAGCTACTACTTCGACAAGGATGCCGCGGCGTCAGCGGGAAAGAAAGCCTTCATCTATAACCGTGTCGGTGACGTGGGCCTTCTCGTCGCAATGTTTCTTATTTTTACGCACATCGGTTCGCTCACGTACTTAAATATCTTCGCCCACAGTTCACACTTGTCACCAACTATTGCCACCCTGACGGTGCTGGCGCTACTGCTGGCCGCCACCGGAAAGTCGGCTCAGATACCACTCTTCAACTGGTTGCCCGACGCCATGGAAGGTCCGACCCCCGTGTCGGCACTCATCCACGCCGCCACGATGGTGACCGCTGGGGTGTACCTCCTCGTGCGAATGGCGCCCGTGCTCTTCTTGTCATCGGCTGGTCGAACCTCCATTGCCGTCGTGGGTGGCCTCACCGCCTTCGTCGCAGCGACAATTGCCACGTCGCAAAAGGACATCAAGAAGGTCTTGGCCTTTTCCACCGTCTCGCAAATCGGTTACATGATGCTGGCCGTTGGCTCGGGTGCCTACGCGGCCGCAATTTTTCTGATGGTGAGCCACGCCTTCTTTAAGGCACTGCTCTTCCTCGGCTCCGGCTCCGTCATTCACGCTCTCAACGGTGAACAAGATCTTCGTAAAATGGGAGCGCTGCAGAAGTTTCTCCCCCTGACCTTCCCCACCTTTCTCGTGGGCTGGCTGGCCATTTCGGGCATTCCACCCTTCGCTGGTTTCTGGTCCAAGGGTGATGTCCTTACGAACGTGTACAACTATTCCAAGCCCCTCTGGGTGCTGGGACTACTCACTGCGGTGCTGACGGCTTATTACATGAGCCGCCTGTTCGTACTCACCTTCCGTGGTTCCGAAAGGTTCCGTGAGGTCACCGAAGGTCACGATCCGCACGAATCGCCGTGGATGATGACGACGCCACTCATTATTTTGGCGGTGCTATCGCTGCTGGGTGGTGCTCTTAATCTGCCCTGGGCTCACCACCTCTCGCTGGCCGGCTTTTTGGAACCAGTCTTCGGCCCCCTGCCGGCACTGGCGCAGTCGAGCACGGTGGCCCAGTACGCTTTGGCGCTCGTCGATGTGGTAGCGGCGGTCTGCGGTCTGCTGGCTGCCTTTACGGTGTGGAAGACCACCGATTCCTGGCCCCGATACGAGTCGCCCTTTCTCGAAAATGTGTGGCACTGGGACGAGGCCTACGACACTGTTGTGGGTCGCCCCGTGCAGCGACTCGCCCAGTTCGCGAGTGACGTCGTCGAACCGCGGGTTCTTGACGGTGCGGTCTCCGGCGTCGCCGTACTGGTGCGCAGATCGGGCGAAGGTGCTCGGAAAGTACAGTCCGGTTTTGTCCGTCACTACGCCCTCGCCCTCGTTCTTGGTCTTGCGCTCATTGTTGTTTTTCTGGTCTCGAGGACGTGGTAGCCATGCATAGTTTCTGGTGGATAAACGCGCTTCTGCTTATTCCTCTCGTGGCCACCGTGGTGGTGGGCGTTTTCCGACACGCGCCAAAGCGGGCCTACGGCCTGGCGGTGGTGGCCGCCGGTGCGGAGTTGCTCCTGGCGATCGTTGTCACGGTGCTCTACTCGTGGCGCAACATTGATCCTCTGGGTCACGGAGCAAGCTCGTTTGACTTCGTGCACCGAGATGTTCTCGCACCGTCGTTGGGTGTGGCCTACGACGTGGGCCTTGACGGACTTTCTCTGCTGCTGGTGTTATTAACGGCCCTCGTCGTCTTCGTGGCGCTCGTCGGCGCGAAACCCGAGAAGGCCACCTCGAGCTACGCCGCGTGGATGCTGCTACTCACCACCGCCACGGTCGGTAGTTTCGTGAGCCACGACCTTCTGGAGTTCTTCCTGTTTTTCGAGCTAACCCTCATCCCTAGCTATTTCTTGATTGCCCACTGGGGAGGCGCGGACCGTGCTCGGGCCGCTCTCAAGTTCTTTCTCTACACCCTCGTCGGTTCGGGGTTTCTCCTGGTCGGTTTGATCTACCTCGGGTTTGCCCACTCGCAGCAGGCGGGCGGGGCCATCAGTTTTGCTTACGGGGCGCTGGCGCAGACGGTTCTCCCTCACGGCACGGCGGTGTGGCTCTTTGTGGCCTTCGCGATTGCCTTCGCCGTGAAGTCCCCCCTCTGGCCATTTCACACCTGGAGCCCCCTGGCCTACGCCGAAGCCCCCATTGGTGGTTCCATGGTGCTTTCCGCGCTCCTGGCAAAGTTGGGGACCTACGGACTCCTCCGCTTCGCGGTTGGACTGTTTCCAACGGCCCTCTCCACGGTTCGACCCTTCGTTTTGACCTTGGCGGTCATCGGAATTCTCTACGGCTCGGCCCTCGCGGCGGTATCGAAGGATCTCAAGCGTCTCGTGGCGTACTCCTCATTGGCCCAAGTGGGCTTTATCATCCTTGGCGTGATGTCGGGCTCGCAGATTGCGACCACCGGCGCGGTGCTGCTCATGTTCAACCACGGTGTGATTACCGCGGGCTTCTTCTTGATCATTGGCTTTCTGGAGCGTCGTCGCGGTACGTCGACGATCAGCGATCTGGCGGGCTTGCAAGGTCCGGCCCCCGTTCTGGCCGCCCTCTTTACCGTCGTCATGCTGGCCTCGATTGGATTGCCGGGCTTATCGGGTTTCGTGAGTGAGTACCTCGTGCTCCTCGGTACCTTCGCCACGCATCCGTGGTGGTCCGTCGTGGCAGCCCTCGGTGTGATTTTGTCGGCCCTCTACCTCCTGTGGGCCTACCAACGGGTTTTTCACGGTGTAGCCACCGGTGACAACGCCGAGATCGCCGACGCCAGCCATAAGGAACGCTGGATTCTGGTGCCCATTGTGGTGGCGATTCTGGTGCTCGGGGTCTATCCAAAGGTGGCGCTCGACCGCGTAACGCCCGCCGTGCACGAACTCATCGTGCACGTCGCACCCTCGGGAGCGAGCCGATGAATATCTCACTTCCCTCGATTAATTATTTGGCCCTCGCGCCGGTACTGACCATGGTCGGTGGAGCGCTCATCCTCTTGTTCGCGACCGCCCTTTCGGCTGGTCGCCTGGGTCGGCGCCTGACCACCAGTGCGGCACTGCTCACGGGCGTGGCGGCACTGGTCGAGACCTTCTTCCAGTGGAGCTACGTCGTGCACCACGGCGCCACGACCACGGCCGCGTACGCGATTGCCTTTGACGGCTTCTCGGTAGTCGCCACCGCAGCCATCGCCATTGGCTTCATTCTGACGACCCTGGTGGCCCACGACTGGTCCGCTCGAGAAGGTTTCGTTGGTGCGGAGTTCCACATCTTGGCGCTGGCGGCTACGTCCGGAGCCATGGTCATGGCTCAGGCCAACGACCTCATTGTGATCTTCTTGGGCTTGGAAATTCTCTCCATCGGTCTCTACGTGCTGGTGGCCTTCGATCGCCACCGGGCCTCCTCGGCCGAAGCGTCGCTGAAGTACTTCTTGCTGGGGGGCTTCGCGTCGGCGATTTTCATTTACGGCGCGGCACTGACCTACGGCGCCACCGGCTCTACGACGCTGAGCGTCATTGCGACCTTCCTCACCGGAACCTTCTTGATCAAAAACGGAGTCCTGGTGGCGGGTGCCGGTCTCTTGCTCGTGGGCTTTGCCTTCAAGGTGGCGGCCGTTCCCTTCCACCTGTGGGCCCCAGACGTCTACGAGGGTGCTCCATCACCGGTGACTGGTCTCATGGCCGCCATCGTCAAGGTGGGGGCCTTTACGGCCGTCCTACGGGTACTGGCCTCAGCCCTGGGCACGTCGGCGTACGCGTGGCGCCCCATCGTGTGGGTGCTGGTGGTTCTCACTACCTTCGCCGGAGCGGGACTGGCGCTGGTTCAGCAGAACATCAAGCGACTGCTGGCCTACTCGTCCATCACCAATGCCGGTTTCATTCTTCTCGGCCTCTGGTCGACGTCGCCCCGTGGAGCTGCCGCGACGCTGTACTACGTCCTCACCTACGCCCCGTTGATTATCTCCATCTTCGCCGTCGTAACCCTCGTGGGTGGACCCGGCGACACGCGTCACGGCCTCGAAAACTATCGAGGACTCGCTCGTCGCCAACCCTGGCTGGGCGGATGCTTGACGGTTCTGTTGCTCGCGCAGTCGGGCGCTCCCTTCACGACCGGTTTCTTCGCGAAGTACTCGGTAGTAGCCGCCGCCATCGGGGCTGGTGGCGCCATTCTCGCCGCCCTCGTAATGTTGGCCGCCGCCATTGCGGCCTACGTGTACTTACGACTCGTACTGGCGCTCTACGCCGAGGACACTGACGACACGGCGGTGCTGGTCCCCGTCCCCACGGGGACTGGCCTCGTGATTACCCTCGGGGCCGCCAGCAGCATTCTGTTCGGGGTCTGGGTAGGACCTCTCGTAAATCTGGCCCACCACGCCACCCTGCTCTTTTTACCGTGAGCGCCCTGGTAGCGATAGTTACCTGCGCGGGTGACGACGTCGATCCTGATTCTCCAGTCCTACTGGCCGCCCTGCGTGAGCGAGGTCTCGACGCCCGTGTAGTGGTGTGGAATGACCCCTTGGTGAACTGGGGTGATTTCGATCTCACCGTCGTGCGATCCACCTGGGATTACGCCCGCAGCTATTCGGAGTTCATGCAGTGGGCCGCGAGCGTTCCTAACCTGTGTAATTCGCTGCCCAGCGTTCGGTGGTCCAGCGATAAGCACTACTTGGGGGACCTCGCCGAGGCTGGTGTACTCACGATTGCGACCACTTTTTGCCAGGTCGGGGAGGTGCCCAGTTTCCCTCAGAGTTCCTTTGTTGTGAAGCCCTGTATCGGCGCCGGCTCTATGGACGTGGAGCGCTACGAAGCCGATGACAGCTCGGCGGCGCGGGCGCAGGTCAGCGCTCTTCACGCCAGCGGTCGCGACGTCATTATTCAGCCCTACGTACGTTCGGTTGATGAATCCGGCGAAGTCGCTCTGGTGTTCATTGATGGTGAATTCGCTCACGCGATGCGTAAGGGAGCGATGCTCAAAGTGACGCAACTCGACCGCAATGACCTGTTCCGTCGCGAGCAGATGTCGCTGATCAGCGTCGAGCCCGAGGTCGTCGCCGTTGGTCGAGCGGCGCTTGCGGCTACGGGATTTTCTGACCTGCTCTACGCTCGCGTCGACCTCGTGGCGGATGACGATGGGTGGGCGATCATGGAAGTTGAGTTAGTCGAGCCGTCCCTCTTCTTGACGTATTCGCCCGACACCGTAGACCGATTAGCACTGGCTATTTTGAAACGACTCGACCTGCGTCAATAGCGTTGGCTGGCTTGGAACGTAGGGCCATCACGCTAGGAATGACGCACACTAGTACCGCGACCAACACGTAGTGACGTAGGCCAATGGTGGCGGTGAGTTCACTCGCGAACATGATGCCGAGTGGGGTCAAACCCAAGGAGACAAACCAGTCCACGGACGATATGCGACCAAGCAATTCTCGCGGTACCTCAGATTGCAGGAGGGATTCCCAGATCACATTTCCGTAGACCAAGAGTGGAGCCGAAATGATGCCCACCAGAAAAACCTCCCAGGGGGCGTGCGCGACGCAGATGATGAGTGCGGCGAGCATACTGACCAGCCACGCCAGCGACATGGCCCGGATGCGCCGTCGTGGCGAGGGCAGGGAACCAACGATGAGGGAACCGAGACCCCCCGCTGCGCCCGCGCAGGCGAACGAGAGGCCCACAATGCGCGCCGACGCGCCGAGGTCGTGTTTGAGAAAATAGGGGGTGAGAACACTGACGGGGCTGAAGACGAGGGCGTTCGAGAGTCCGGCGGAGAGCAGAATGATCCAAATCCACGGTGTGCGCATGGTGTAGCGCAGACCTTCTCGAATTTCGGTGAGCATGGTCGAAGTGGTGGAGGATTCTGGTCGACTGGTGGCCCGCATCATGGCGAGGGCGATCGCACTTACGACAAAAGTCACGGCGTCAATAGCCAGTGTCCCGCCAGGGTTCCAGATAGTGAGAACGCCACCCACGGCCGGGCCCAACATGCCCCCCACAACCCCAGCGGACAGACCACGGAGGGCGTTCATGGACCCGAAGAGTTCGTCGGGAACTATTTCTGGGGTGAGCGCGGTCATGGCCGGCATAAAGACGGCGTCGAAGGCGCCAAACAGCAGTGCGAAAACAAGGAGGTGCCAGAAGTGGAGGTGGTGGGAGAGTTCCAGCGTGGCGACGACGCCCACGAAGATGGCGCGGCAGGTATCGGAGATGAGGAGGAGCTGCCGACGAGAGAAACGGTCAACAATCACGCCACCAAAGAGCATGAGCAGCACCATGGGTAGGGTTCGCGCCGCGGCGAACAGGCCAAGTTTCGTCGCCGAATGCGTCGTCGAAATGATCATGAGCGGTAGCGCTACGTTGGCGATGCCGTCACCGAAACTCGACACCGCCTGTCCCGCGATGAGTAGTGCGGATTCGCGGTGTCGAAGAACTCGCAGCATCGAGGGGGACTCCGCGACCGACCGTGCCCTATTCATTGCTGGTGTTGATTCCCGCCCGAGCGAGAATTTCCTCCGGGACCACCGTGCCGGGACGATTCGAAGGATCGTTGGCCAAGAGGCGTCCAATAACGGGAATCTCGGTGAGAGATTCGGCCCGCAATATGGCCGCGACGACGGGGACGAAGCTCTCGGCGGCGGGGTAGACCAAATAGCGCGGCAGCCACGAAGGGTTGTACTTGTTGTTGAACAACCACAAGGTTTCGATGGGCAGTATGCCCGAGAGCCGCTTCAGGGTCCAGCGTTCAATGCGCGTAAAGGTCCCCTCGCCGCGCTCGCCATCGAGGATGGATCGAAAGGCCGCGAAGTTAAGACTGAGTTGGGCGGTTCCGCGCTCGCGCAGGTGCGCGATGGTGGAGCACAGGGCGAAGTCAATGAGACCGTTGGGGTGTTCACCGGGGTCGCGTCGCATGAGGTCGAGTGAATAACTATTCGACGCGAGTGACGGTACGAATTGGCAGACGGCGGCGGGGCGACCGTTGGGATTACGAACAATGGTGAGGAGTAACCCCTGATCTTTTTGGTGAAAGAGGCGCCCGAGCACCATGGAAAAACCACGCTCTCCCTCACCGCGCCGGAGCATGGCGATGAGCCCCACGATGTCGGCTACCTGCGTGGGATCGATGGTGGCGGGGTCAACAAATTCAACCGTGTACCCGTGGCGAGTCAACCTAGTGCAGGCCTGACGTAAGCCCTTCATTTTGCCCCCCTCGAGTGAGAAGGTCGCGCAGTCCACAATGGCTTCGTCCCCGATGTAAATCGAGTGCAGTCCGGACGCTCGATATATCGGAAGCCAGCTGGAATCGGCCGCCACGATGGCGACCGTCCAGCCGCGTGATTCAGCAAAGTGATGAAAGGCGTTAAAGACGGCACTGCGGTCGACGACTGGCCCGATGGGGTCGGGGGAAATGAGTGCGGCGCCCCCGTAGACGGCGTACGCCACGAGAGAGTCCCGGAAGAAGAAGAACTGCTTGTCGTCACGTAGGGCGAAAAAGTCGAGAGTTCCCCGACCGTGGCGCTTGACAATATCGCGAGCTCGCAGTTCCGCCAATCGCCGCTCGGTCGTGTTGGCGTGCTCGGAGAGGCGTCGGTCTACTACGGGACGAGTGACGAGGTAGAGCGCGGAGATGATGAGAGAAAATCCGACGACCAAGAGTGCCGGATCGACGAAGTCGCCAGAGCGATCCGGGAGGGTGATGGTGGTAATTCCGACGAGTCGTTCGGTGCAGGCGAGTAGCAGTACGGCCCAGCTCTGCAGGTGTTGGTGAATATTTCCGAGCTTGATACTCGAGGCGGCCCCGACAATGGAAAGAGCGGCCACGAAGGCGAGACGGGGCAGGTTGGTCAGAAAACTACTGCGGTCGGTGGTGGCCGTAAAGTTTTCGCGGCTGATGATGAGAATCCCGAGGGCGATGAGCGACAGCAGGGTGCTGCCGAGCGAGCCGCCACGCAACAAGTGGGCGACTACGGTGATGGCCAGGATGGTAGAAGCAATGGCCCAGGGTCGACGCTGGCCCCGTCGAACCCCGCGCGCGAGCATGATCATGGCGACACCAGCGACCACCGTGACGGCGTTGGCCGACCGGACAACGCCAATGGGTAAAACACTGATGAGGAAATGAAAGTGGTGTCGCAGTGGTGGAGAGACTCCGACAGCGATGTTCGCGACGCCAGTGAGGAAGAGAAGGGCACTGACGAGACGCCGTACGTATCGCCGACGTAGCTGTTCGCGCGCTCGAACGGGAGTATTCGGCCACGGTTCACCCGTGGGCCAGGAGCCCACGGTCAGGGCCAGGTCAGAGGGCGAGGGCTGGACGGTCTTGGCGGCACACCAACGTTCGAGACGAGTGTGCGGTCGCAGGCGAGTCTCACTGGCGATGAGGCGAACCTGAACCGTCGCGGCGGCTTCAATTTCTATACACGCGGCTCGGTCCACGGGGCTGAAGACCGGGGGCAAGCCAAAACGTCCGCGTCGCTCCACCCAGGTGACTCGTGACGACCCAGGGGCGGCGCATACGCCTCGGTCGAGGAACACGAGGGCTGGTCGAGGGGCCCCGCCAATCACCGCTCCCGCACCCCCACGCTCGGCCACGAAGCGGGCGTAATCGATGGCGCGAGTTTCATTAATGGTCGTCACGGCCAGCGGGTCGGCGGGTAGCTGCGCCACGGTAATTTGCGCGTCGCGATCAAAGCGTCGACGGATGATGTAACCGGCAATAATCGCGAGAATGGCCTCGCAGAAGGCAATGGTGATGAGATTGATGACGAGTGAGGACCACAGCGAGGCGGGATGCGTGTGCTTGACGTGCAGGTGCTTATGGGTCGCTTCATCAAAAATTCGAATTAGTGGAGGGAGGAGGTCGACGACGATGACTGCCCACAGGGGAAACCAAAACCATTTCGAGAGTCGTCGATACAAGAGTCGCGAAGCGGCAAAGCGCGCGATGGCTGTTGGATCATCCAACTGCTCCGCGTCACCACGGTCGGGGCTGTCAGCGACTTCCACATCTACAGCACCACTGCCGGCGACGACTGAAATATCGCGCACTCCACTCGCGGTGGCGACCTGGAGCATGACATCGGCCGCGCAGGCGACACCCAAGCGGCCCAGTGCCTCTTGGCCCGAGGCGGAAGTAGTAAGAGCTTGGTCGTGGGTGCCGGGCAGAACGATGAAGTGTCGCTGGGGGTCACGGGTGAAACGAGCGAGAGCCGAGCGAAAGCTCGGGAGGGATCTGAAGCAGGTGTGTATGAAGGCTCCTAGATCGCCTTCATCGGGCGGTGGATGAAAGAAATTCCCGGCCACGATGATGGTGGTGGGGTCGTCGGAGTTATTGAGCAGTGTCACCAGTTCGCGCAACCCCCGCTCGTGACCCGTACTCTCTGGAGTGAGATCAAAGTCACCAACGACGTACACGCGTTGCCCGTAGGGAATTGGCTTCGTCAGTCGTTCAAGCTTTCCCATGTGCTCTAGTCTCGCAGAGTTCACCACTATCACAAGGAGCATCGTGTAACCGTGCCGCAGAACGCTGAACTACACCCCGAACACTGGCGCTGGCGAGTCGAAAGCTTTGTTCCTGGACCCGCAGTCATTTTCGATATTGACGGAGTTTTGGCGGACGCCGCGGGCCGTCAACACCACCTCGACTGGGGTGACTGGAAAAGTTTCTTCGACGCCTGTGGCGATGACCCAGTCATTGAAGAAATCGAAACACTACTGGAGTTGTTATCCAGTGACCTTTCGGTGATTTTGGTCACCGGCCGACCCCGAAGGGTGCAGCCGCACACGGTGGCATGGCTGGAGCGATTCGGCATCCGTTGGGACCTGCTGATCATGCGTGAGTTTGGTGACTACTCCGGAGTTGAGTACTTCAAACGTGGTGTCGTGGCCGACCTTCGCCGCTACGGTTTCGAGATCCGACTCGCCCTGGACGATGACCCGAAAAATCACGCGATGTACATCGGCGAATCGGTGCCGTGTATCTACATCCACTCGGGCTACTACCTCTAGGAGCTGGTCCAAGTCTCCATCAGTGCCGCCGCCGCTCGGCGACCCGAGCCAACGCTGGCCGGCACGCCGACGCCGTCGTAGGCCAATCCCGCGAGAGCTATGCCTTCCGGCAGGGAGGAGCGTACCTTCGTGACGAGCTCGTCGTGGCCGACTCGGTACTGCGGCAAGGCGTCGGGCCAACGCACAACACGGACCTCACCCGTTGGGGGCCAGGACCCACAGATAAAAGCCAGTTCGGCCCGGACGCGGGTGACGAGTTCGTCATCGCCGAGGTGGCTACAACGTGTGTCGTCACTCCGGCCGAGATGGACGCGAACGAGGTGGTCGTCGTTGCGGGCCAAGGAGGGCCATTTGCGGTCCAAGAAGGTCAGCGCAGTGGTCATCAAACTATCCGGACCGGTCCACGGGGTGTGCAGTGGAACGAGGACTCCGGTCCCGGAAGCTGGCAGGGTGGCGGAACCGCGAGGGATGGAGAATGTGACCATAACGGCACCCGCTGAATCAACCTGCTCGAGAACGTGCAGGTCGTCCTTCCAGCCCCGAGTGAGGCCGGCGGTGACCCGAGGGGGAGTCGTGATGATGACGCCACTGGCCGGAGTCGTTGACACTGGCGTGTCGACTTCGAAGGGGTAGTCGCCGGTCGGGGTCTTTCGAATGGCGGTAACTGGAACATCGGTACGAATGACGATCCCCCGCTCTTCTAGTTGACGCCGTAGTTCGTCAATGAGCGATCCCACTCCGCCGGTGATGGTAAAAAAAACCGGGCCCTCCGTGGGGACGAAGGTTGGGGGCCCCGGCATCGAACCCCTGGAGGGCGCGATTGCCTTCATGAGGGAGCCACCACGTCGAGCTGCTGCGATCAGGGCGGGAAAAACGGAGGTCGCAGAGAGATGGTCGACGCGGCCAGCCTGAATGCCACCGATCATCGGTTCAATAAATTTGTACGTCAGTTCTTCGCCAAGTTTGGCCCGTGTGATGGCACCAATGCTGACGTCGTCCCCAACGGTGAATCGTCGAGGGAACCACTGGTCGCGGTACGCGGCAGCCTTGGCGCGCCACGACAAACCGGCCAAGCGGCGAATCGATTGAGCTGACGTGGGGACCCCGAGAATGAGTCCCTGGGGAAGCGGCACGAAACGACCCTTCAGGAACAGCGAGGCGCCACTGGCGCCGATGGCCTCGAGCTTGTCGCCCCAGCCCAGATCTTTGACGAGTGTCACCATTTCGGGTCGCCGAGCCAAAAACCCGTCGGCGCCGCAGTCCACTGTTCTGCCCGCGAATTCCATCGTTCCGAGCGCGCCACCGAGCTGTGCGTGGGCTTCGATGACTTCGATACGTGGAGGATTCGCGCCTGGTCCCGTGGCGCCACCCGTGAGTTCCCACGCGGCTGCGAGACCACTAATTCCGCCCCCTACGATCACTATCGATCGTCGAGTCACCTAGGTATTCCTTCGGACCAAATCAGCCAACATGAGGAGGAACACGGGGTCAGCATTGAGCGACGTCGTTCGAACAAGTCCTAGACCAATTTCGTCCGCGACGGCGCGAGCTTCAATATCGATGTCAAAGAGGACTTCGAGGTGGTCGGAGACGAAGCCAATCGGACACGAGACCACGTCGGAAACACCGTTGGCCTTCTTCTGGCGGAGGACGTCGAGAATATCGGGCCCAATCCACGGGTCGGCCGTACGTCCAGCCGACTGCCAGGCAATATCCCAGGCCGTAATTCCCGCCAGCGACGCAGCCATTCGGGCGCTCTCGCGCAACTGTTCCGGGTAGGTGTCGCCGGCGTCCAAAATTTTGGTGGGGAGGGAGTGGGCGCTGAAGATGACTTCGGTGGTGGAATGACGCTCAATCGGAATGGTCGCGAGCGCCGCTCGAACTCGGTCGGCAATGAGTTGTACGAAAATAGGGTCGTCCCACCACGCACCAATTTGTATGAACTCGCACTGTCCATCGAGGGCCGCAGAGGCCCGCGACATGTACTGGACGGTCGACATTGAAGATTCGTGGGGGGCGAGAACGAGACCAACCACTCGGTCGAATCCCTCGCGGGCAAAACTGCTGGCCGTCTCTTCGAGCATCGGTGGCTCGTACTTCGACCCGAAGCGTACGTCGTACTCTCCCGGAGCTATGAGCTCGAGGGCCTGGCGAATACCGTCAACTTGCGCGGCGGTGCGCTCGGCGAGCGGGGAGATGCCACCGATGGCGTTATAGCGCCGCGTGAGGTCCGTCAACTGCTCAGGGGTCGGTGGGCGTCCATGTCGAATACGGGTGTAGTAGGTCTCGACGTCCTCGGGCGTGGTCGGCGTGCCGTAGGCCATGACCAGAACACCAACGCGGTTCATCGCACGCCCGCCTTACCTTCGTCGTGTACGACGCGCACAACGGCTTCCAACACCGTGGGATCAGTTTCGGGAAGAACTCCGTGACCGAGGTTGAAAATGTGACCCGAATCCGAGCCCGCCTTGGCCAAAACGTCGCGGGTGGCGGCGAGTGCGGGAGCGTCCCCGTGGAGACAGCGAGCGGGGTCGAGGTTGCCTTGAACAGCCCGACCGCCGACGCGCCGCCGCCCCTCGTCGAGATCGACGTGCCAGTCAATACCGACCACATCGGTATTGGCGGTCGCCATGAGGTCGAGCAACTCGCCCGTGCCGACGCCGAACAAAATAGTCGGGACCTTGAGATCGCCGATGCCTTCGATGACTCGTTGGGTCGCGGGCAGCGCGAAACGGGAGTACTCCTCGCGGGTGAGCGCCCCCGCCCAGGAATCAAACAACTGGAGCGCGCGTGCCCCGTGGGCTACCTGGGCGCGGAGAAAACTAATGGTGATGTCCACGAGTCGGTCCATCATGGCGTCGAAGAGCTGTGGATTGGTATGCATCAAGCTTTTGATGACCCCGAAGGTGCGCGTAGGGGCGCCTTCGACTAAGTAGCTCGCCACCGTGAAGGGGGCTCCCGCAAACCCAATGAGAGGAGTGTTCGTGGGTGCCAAACGCGGGATAACGAGATCAATAGTGTCGGTCACGTGGGTGATGTCGGCCGCGGTCAGCGGCCGTAGGCGTTCGAGATCAGCGAAGGAGGTGATGGGTTGAGCAATGACCGGACCTCGACCAGGTACGACGTCAACGCCAAAGTCAATGGCGTGAAATGGCACCACAATGTCGGAAAAGAGAATGGCGGCGTCCACTCCGTAGCGTTGAACAGGCTGCATGGTGACTTCGCAGGCCAAGGTGGGATCAGCGATGGTATCGAGGATGGACCCCTGACCTCGCAGCGCTCGGTATTCGGGTAGCGACCGACCGGCCTGACGCATAAACCAGACGGGGACGCGTTCAACAGTCTCACCCCGGCAGGCGCGAAGAAAATCGGGTTCGTTCACTGGACTCCTTTAGCCACTTCAGCGTAGGTGCTGGCAACTGCACTTGCACCGTGGCACGCGGTGGCGAGGTCTCCTAGAATAGTCAATGCCCGTTTTCTCGGGGCCGGAAAGGTCGAGATGGCTCACGAGCGTGAAATTGCTGAAGAACAGACCTTCCTGCACGTAGCCCTAGCCGCCCTCGAAAAAATGCGCGACGAAGCCCGCTCGCTTCGAGATGGTGCTCGGGTGGCCAACATGCGTGGTTTTGCTGATTTGGTCGAACGTGACGTCATCATGGGGACTGCGCTGCAGCGTTTAGAGCAACTGGCCATTGGCGACCAGCCCCTCTTTTTCGGCCGGATCGACTACGCGCAACACGAAACTGACGCAGCATCGAATTATCACGTCGGGCGTATTGCGGTTTCGGACGAAGAGCTCAATGCCCTGGTAGTGGACTGGCGTGCTCCGGTAGCTGAACCTTTCTATCGGGCCACCGGCGTGGAGTCCTTGGGTCTCTCGCGTCGCCGCCATATCTCGATTCGTGAGCACGTCGTCACCGGCGTGGAGGACGAGTACTTCGCCGATGAAAATGGCGAGCTGGCACTCCCCGATGACGAAGTCCGCTCGGCCACCGAAGAAGGTCTAGTTGATGGTGGCTTGGCGCTGGGTGGACCCGGGACGCTGCTCGCTGCTTTGGGTCGAGTCCGAACTGGCCGCATGGGCGACATCGTGGCCACTATCCAAGGAGAACAGGACCAGATTATCCGCGCCCCCCTCGGCGGGATTTTGCTAGTACAGGGTGGACCGGGAACGGGGAAAACGGCGGTTGCTCTCCACCGGGCCGCGTACTTGCTGTTTACCCATCGTCTGACCCTGGAGCGCCAGGGCGTTCTGGTAGTCGGACCCAACCCCCTCTTTTTGAACTACATCGAAAATGTACTGCCGTCTTTGGGCGAGTCCGGCGTCACGCTGTCAACTCTGAGCGGCCTGGTCACGAACGTGGAAGTGCGGGCCTACGAGAGTGAAGAACTGGCTGGCCTGAAGGGCGATGAGCGCATGGTGAAGGTAATTGCGCAGGCGGTGCGCACGCGTGAGCGTGGTCTGCGCGAGGACCTGCGCATACCACTAGGCCGAGCCATTCTCGTCTTGAAGGCCTCGACTTCTTCCGAGGCCGTGGAGCGAGCGAAGCGTCGCCCCGGAAATCACAACCAACGACGTTCGGCCCTAGGTCGCGAATTGGCGAATCGTCTCGCGCAGGAGTACTACCCACGTTTTGCGCGAGGGGAGTCGGAGGAGGTCAGCGATTCGGCGGAGTTGGCGGAGCGTATTCGACGGGCCCCTGAATTCAAATCGGCCCTACGTCGAATGTGGCCTCGCCTTTCGGGTCAAGAATTGCTCCACGACCTCTACGGTGCCCCAGCTCTGCTGCGAGCTGCAGGCCGCCACCTACTCAGTGAGGACGAAATACTCCTACTGACGCGCAGTCGTTCGGAAAGTCTGAGCGAGGTTCGGTGGACCGACGCGGATGCGGCGCTGATTGATGAGGCTCGTATTATCCTCGGCCCTCGTCGTCGCCCTCGGCCAACGGTGAAAGCTAGTGCGGGGAATGAATTTCTCAACGGTATCGAACTCGACGTGTATTCGCCCGAGGTGAGAAAAGCGGCCTTGCGTGAAGCGAGCCACTACGCCACCGCCGCCAACGAGGCACTCGACGAGGCGGAGTTTCTTACCTACGGTCATATCGTGGTCGACGAAGCGCAGGATCTGTCACCCATGCAACTCCGCGTTTTAAAGCGCCGCGACCTAACCGGCTCGATGACCATTGTTGGTGATATGGGTCAAGCAACCACCGCTGGTTCGTCGGCGTCGTGGGACACGATTCTGCGTCTGCTCGAGCCCCGTCGCGAACCACGGCAGGTTACTTTGTCCGTGAGTTATCGGACACCCGAAGAAGTACTCGACTTCGCCAGAGCCACCTTGAAGGCGGCCACGCCCGACCTAGACCCGCCGCAAGCGGTGCGTCGTGCGGGTGCGAGCCCACGAGTCCTCGCCAGCACTAGTGAGAGCTTCGCCAATGATCTGGGCGCTCTCGCAAGGGGAGAAATAACTGCTCTGGCCCCTGGCCGAGTGGCAGTTTTGGTCACGTCGTCACGAGTCGAAGAAATCGTGACGGTCCTCCGGAGCCAGGGCCTCGACGCTATTGACCCCCGCGAGAGTGAATCTCGAGGTTTGGGTGCCGACTTGGTAGTTATTGGGGCCGAAGGTTCGAATGGACTGGAGTTCGACGGCATCATTGTGATCGAACCTCACGAGATTGTGAGTCGGGGCGGTTTGCCGGGTGAAATAACCGCACGAGGTCTACGCACTCTCTACGTTGCCCTCACGCGACCTACGCGCCACCTCGCCATTCTTCACTGTGGAGACCTTCCACCTACCTTGATATGAGTTTTTACGATGGAAATGTGGCGCACCGGTGTATTTTTCCATTAGAACGGATGATGTGAGTCAAGCACTTCCACTAAATAATTTGGCGAAGCGAGACAAGATCGTTCACGATCGTCCACCGATGCTGGCCGTCGGTGTGATGATTTGGCTCGGTTCGGAATTGATGTTTTTTTCCGGTCTCTTTGCTGCACTCTTTACCATCCGCGCACACCTTGCTACGTGGCCGCCGGCCGGCACGAAGCTCGACACCCTTCAGGCGGGCATCTTCACGGTGATTTTGGTGGCGTCGTCGTTCACCATGCAGTACGCGGTGTGGCTCGACGAGACACGACAGCGGGCTAAGGCTCGCCGCTGGATCATTATTACGATGATCATGGGTGCCGTTTTCGTCGCCAATCAGTGCTACGAGTGGATCAACCTCGAGACGCGCTGGTACACCAACGCGTATGGCTCGGTTTTCTATATCACGACTGGCCTTCATGGTCTTCACGTCTTCTTGGGATTAGTCGCGATGGCCTTTCTGCTCTATCGCATGAAGGGTGAAGGGGGCGATCCCGGTGAACTTTCGGCGGTTCAGGGAGTTTCGTATTACTGGCATTTCGTAGATGTTGTCTGGGTGGGCCTGTATTCGGCCCTCTTCTTGTTGAAGTAGGAGTGCAATGAGCCAATTCCCTCTTAGGTTACGTTCTGCAGTCCTTACGGGTCTGTTGATTCTGACGAGTTCGTTACTATTCTTCGCTGCGGGGGCCCACGCGGACGTCCCCCTTTCTTCGCCCTTCCAAACAAGTCGCGCCAACTCGGGAACTCCCAAGTCGGATCACGTGTCGACCGACAAGAGTGGGCAGGTCACTTCGTACGGTAACTCGGCGATCACCTACAACCTCCCACCAGCGGCGCTGCAAAATTTGGGCCGTGCCCTCTACATGCAAAATTGTGCCTCGTGCCACGGCATCGAAGCGAATGGCGTTCCACCTACTGGCACCTCGGGTACTTCAAGTAATTTTCCCAATCTTCTCGGTGTGGGTCCCGCGGCGATTGACTTTTGGATTGAGTCCGGTCGTATGCCAGCCGCCGAACCACGCGACGTGCAGTCCAAGCGCAAGCGAGCTCGGTTCGACCACACCCAAGCCATGGCAATCGCCTCCTGGGTAAATTCACTCCACCCAGGACTGCCTCTGGTTCCGACCGTCAACACCACGGGGGCCGATGTGGTCAACGGTGCATCGCTGTTCGCTCTGAACTGTGCGGCCTGTCATACCATCACCGGGGGTGGTGACGCCTTGGCTGCTCACACCTACGCCCCGAGTCTTCGTAATATTCCTGGTTACCAGGTGGCAGAAGCAATTCGCACTGGACCTGGCAACATGCCACGTTTCACCGGCAACCTCACGGACGCTCAAGTTCGCGACATCGTGACCTACGTCACCGTCAACATTCAGCACCCGGTTAATACGGGTGGTCTCGGTCTCGGTGGTCTCGGCCCCGTGGCCGAAGGATTCGTCGGACTCGCGCTCGGCGTGGGGTTTTTAGCCTTGGCCGGCTTTTGGGTAGGAGAACGAAATGACTGAACACCGCACACCTGTATCGCTGACTACGGTGAGCGAAAGTGCAGAAAACCTGCAGCCCCTCGCAAAGAATCCCATCGCCGTGGAGAGAAGGATTGCCGTTCTCTTCTTAGCGGGAATGCTGCTGGAAGTGGGCTTCGGATGGAGTTACTGGGTCAATTCGCCGTCGTGGATTCTTGGAGCGACGCTCGGTGGCGGACTGTCATTGATGGGGATTGGCCTCATTGCATGGGGTAAGTACCTGATGCCCCGTGGTCCCTTCGTTGAGGAGAGGCATGATCTCGCGAGCACCTCCGACGAGCGTGACGCATTCGCAGGCGCCATCATCGAGCGCGGCGCGTCGGTGGTCAAGCGTCGTAAAGTCCTCGGAGGTTTACTCGGTGGTGGTCTCGGCGTATTCAGCGTGACGGCCCTTTTCCCGCTCATTCGAAGCTTGGGTCCGCTGCCCAAGGGATCATTGTTCCACACCGATTGGCGCAAGGGGTCGTACGCCGTGGACATCACTGGGCATCGAATCCATGTTGACGACTTGTCCATCGGATCCATTGTGACCGTTTTCCCCGAGGGACTACAGGAGACCAACAATGGACAGGCCGTTGATCAGACTGTGCTGATCCGAATTTCGAATGAGAACTTCGTGACGCAAAAGGGTCGTGAGACGTGGGGTCCTCAGGGCTACTTGGCCTACTCAAAATTGTGCAGTCACCTAGGCTGCCCCGTGGGCCTCTACGAGCAACAGTTGAAAATGCTGGTGTGCCCCTGTCACCAGTCAATGTTCGATGTGACGAATGGTGCAATTCCTAACTTCGGACCAGCTCCACGTCCTCTGCCACAATTGCCAATTTACGTTGATGCCGCGGGATACATCCGCGCTCAAAGTGATTTTAAAGAACCAGTTGGACCTGGATTTTGGGAGCGCTCATGAGTAAAACAATCATTCGAACGAAGCGTTCACAGAAAGAGGCACTTGGTCCTTACGGATCCTTGGGCAAAGTTTTGGGTGAGCTGGACGATCGATTGGGCATGGCCAAGGCTGGTCGTACCTTCATGGACAAGATTTTCCCTGATCACTGGTCATTCATGTTGGGGGAAATCGCCCTCTACTCTTTCGTTGTATTGCTAGCCACTGGTGTTTTTTTGGGTCTTTATTATGTTCCGAGCCAGGCTCTCGTTACCTATCACGGGAGTTACGCTCCGCTAGAGGGTATGAGGGTGACGCAGGCTTTCGCTTCGTCGATCGACCTCTCCTTCGCGGTTCGTGGCGGAATGTTGATGCGTCAAATGCACCACTGGGCTTGCGATATTTTCGTCGGAGCCATTGTGGTCCACATGGCACGAGTGTTTTTCACTGGGGCATTCCGCAAGCCCCGTGAGTTGAACTGGTCTATCGGATTGACAATGTTGATTCTGGCCATCACCAATGGATTCCTCGGCTACTCGCTGCCGGACGACCTCGTATCAGGTACCGGTCTTCGCATCGCCTATTCGATCATGCTCTCGATTCCCGGTGTCGGAACCTACTTGGCCTACTTCGTCTTCGGCGGGAATTTCCCCGGAACTTCAGTAATCCCGCGATTCTTCATTCTTCACGAGCTCATCGTGCCGGCGCTCATTGTCGGTTTGGTCAGCGCACACCTCTTCCTGCTGGTCCGTCAAAAGCACACCCAATTTGGTGGTCGGGGACGTACGGAGACCAACGTCGTTGGTTCTCCCATGTTCCCCGTCTTTATCGCCAAGACCAACGGCTTCTTGTTGTTGGTTACTGGTGGTACCGCCCTACTGGGTGCGCTGGCGCAGATTAACCCGATTTGGCAGTTTGGACCCTACGACGCGTCGAAAATCTCCTACGCAGTCCAGCCCGACTGGTACATGGGATTTCTTGATGGCATCTTGCGTATTATGCCCGCGTGGTCCTTCCATAACTTCGGTCACACGATCCCATGGGAAGTTACTTTCCCAGCCGTGATTTTCCCGGGCATCGTCTTTAACCTGTGCTACGCATGGCCGACTATTGAGCGTCTCTACACCAAAGACAACAACATGCATAATCTGCTGGACCGACCTCGGGATCGCCCGAAGAGAACAGCAGCGGGAGCGGCTATTTTCTCGGTGCTCGCGCTGCTGTTTATAGCAAGTTCTACTGACGTTATTGCTAACTTCCTGCACGTGTCCCTCGAGAGTGTTCTGTGGTCCATGCGGGCGCTGGTCTTCATCGTTCCTGCGGTGACCTACCCAGTGACTCTGAAGATCTGCCGGGAGCTACAAGCCGTTCACGACGGTGGAAAGCGGAAGACTCCGAACGTGGTCACGCGCTCAGCGACCGGGGAGTACTTGGCTACCTTGGCCCCTTCAGTCGTGGATGACGTCCACCACGAACTCGAAGCTGAACTGGTCCCCACCTTTATCACCGCTGACGCGGGAACGTCGTTGTCGTCGACGGGTGTTCGCTCCGTAGAGCGCTAGTCCTCAGTGACTGGTACGCGTCATCGTTGGTTGACGCTGTCAGCCGCACTCCTCAGTCTTGGCCCCTTGACGTTCTGGACTTCTCCATCGCGCGCCGACGTCGAGATTGAGCGAGCCCGTGCGGGGTGGTCGGTGGTGTCCACGTCGGAGCGCGGCGTGATGGTGGACCAGCACGCCATGTACGTCGACGGAGCACTCTTCATTGCGACACGATTTCGTAAGACAACCACGGCCCTTCACTGGCACACGGGTTCAACTGACCCGAGGGGGGCAGCAGCGCGCCTAGCGGCGGATAGCGGCCCCCGGATTGACTGGTCGCACGAAGGAGCCGTGGGAGTCATCGGAGCCTTTAACGGTGGATTTAAACAAAGCGACCTCCAAGGGGGAACTAAGGCCGATGGCATCCTGCTGCAGGGGCTCGTCGTGGGCGACGCCACCATCGGCATTAATACTCAGGGTCAGGTCGGCATCGGCGTCTGGGGGCGAGATTTTCCCAGTGCGTCCTTCTCGGCTATTAGTTATCGCCAGAATTTGACTCTGCTCGTTGATCACGGCGCCATTCCGGTTCGGGTGAGCCAGTCGCTATCTCTCTGGGGCAAGGTCATCACCAACTACTTCGCCACTCCGCGGTCGGCATTGGGCGTTGATGCGCTCGGCAATGTGGTGTATCTCGCCTCGATGAACGGAGTGCTCCCGTTGACGGTGGCGCGAGCGCTAGTGGCGGTTGGCGTCGTCTCGGGTCTGCAACTGGATATAAACCCCTACTGGCCAATTTTGGGTTTGTCCACTACTCGGCCCCTCCACCGATCAACAGATCCTTGGCCGTATCGCCTGCCCGGTTCGGCGCAGTCCCCGAAGGTTTACTCCTCGGGCTGGTCGCGAGATTTCTTCGTGGTGTTGGCTAATGGTGGTCGATGCCTAGTGAGCACGCCGGGGTTAACCAAAGGAGCCAGTGCGCAACCCGTGAGTGCAATCTGCCCGTAAGCGCCTATTCGCTGTAGCGACAGGCTCGGCACCGGAGATGGAGATCTTCATCAGTAACCTCGCAACCTTGGAAATCGTAACGATTTTCCTTGTTGCCGGCCTTCTTCAACTGATCTGCGTGCTCGAAGGCGTCGAAGCTAGGGAACCCGTGAACGAAAATAGTGACTCGAATACTGCCGCAGCGCGGACAGAATATTGTCGGAAAATCTGGATTGGATTCGCTACTACTGAGGTTGTCGGTCATGGCGAAACCGTACAAACCTGCTGCGACATTCATTGTGGTAAGAATTGATTGCAAAAAGCGCTACTTTTTGACTCAATCCCACAGGAGCACTACTTCACTATGACCGAATCCAGCACTGCTGAACGACTGATTTCCGACCAGCGGGGCGCTCGCTACGGCGAAGTCATTGCCCTCTTCTTTCGAGATGGTGCCTTCGAAGCCGAGGTCTTCGGCACACAACTTCTCAACGACTGCCCCCAGGAACTCTGGGACACCCTGGACGCGGAGGAAATTGCCCGCGAAATGGGAGCAGCGCTGGTGAAGCTCAACGGACCGCGTTACTGGGTCCTGGATGGTTTTGGCACCAAAGTGGCACCCGTGGAGCCGATCATGCGCGAATTCAATGGAATCTTGATGCGCCGCATCGCGGTTATCAATTTGGGCGGTGACCCATCTCCGGGCACCTACGTGGAGCGCTACGTCGACCGCGGTGCCGTTTTCTTCTTCGACGCGGGCAAGCGAGTCTACGAACTGAAAAACCCCGACGGTGTGATCTACGTACTGCAGGCCCTGTGCACCGGAGTGGACCCGACGATGAACGAAGAAAGCCTTCTGACACTGGGTGAGCGACTCGCCCTACCCGAGGGCTGGACCTACCAGACGAGAATTCTGGACGAGGAACTCGTCATCGATACCAGTGGTCGCGTGGCCACGGTGCTGCAGGACGAATTCGAAAACTCCTACACCATTCCCTTCTAATGTCCGGTCTCGACATCGTTCTACTGGGCACGGGAAGCCCCCTCCCCGATCCACACCGCGCCGGACCGAGCACTTTGGTGCGTGGCGAAGGTCTGCATCTCCTAGTTGACGCGGGTCGTGGCGTCGTGATGCGCCTGGCGGGAGCCGGGGTGATTCCACCCTTTCTCAACGCCATTCTGCTCACGCACCTGCACAGCGACCACATCTGTGACCTCAACGACGTCATCACGACGCACTGGGTAATGTCACCGGTCACGGTACCCCTGCACGTGTACGGCCCGGTCGGCACTCAGGTGGTTATTGACGGCCTCCTGGCCATGCTGGCTCCCGACATTTCCTACCGGATCAACCACCATGATGATCTCAATGAAGCCCCTCACGTCATCGTGACCGAGGTTGTGCCGGGCGACAGCTTCGAGGTTGCGGGCGCTACCGTTCGGGTTGGGGGAACTAATCACCTCCCGGTCGAACCAACAGTGGGTTTTCGAATCACGGCTCACGGCGTGGACGTTGTCCTGGCTGGTGACGGAGTCCCGTGCGAGCGACTGGATGATTTGGTGCAGGACGCCGACGCCTACGTCCAGACCGTCCTGCGAGCTGATCTGGTGGCCCTCGTGCCTCGGGCCCGATTCCAAGACATTTTGGATTACCACTCGACCGTGCAACAGGCGGCTGAAACGGCTGAGCGCGGGAGAGTGCGGACTCTCGTCCTCACGCACTACGTTCCGGCCCCCGGCTTAGGCGATTACGACGAGTGGAGGGCCATGGCGAGCCCCTTTTCCGGCACCCTAGTTACCGGTGACGACTTGACTCTGTGTCACGTAGATCCAGCACCGCAGGGGCTGCCGGACGAGCCGTAGAAAGCTGACTTAGTGGTCGCCGCCGTGGCGGCTTTCGCCCGTCGCGCCCAAGAGTGCCCAGACGACCAGCGCTAAACCGGGTACGAGAAGCCACGTGCCGAAGACCATGGCCAACACGGTCATGAAGGCGCCCATGCCCAGGGTGAAGGGGAAGATAGATGATCCGGGGAAGGTGCCGATGACGCCAGCTCCATCTTCGGGATTTGCGTTGGGGTTATCTTCGGGCCGTTCTGGCATGCGTCGGCTCCACCACCAGTAGTGCCCGCCGGGTAGGAAGCCAAGCAGCATGGCCGCGAACATCATGAACCCACCGGCGTTCTCCAGACTCCAGGTCCAGTAGACGGCGCACATGGCGCCAAAGAAGAGTCCGAGGAGTAGCAAAATACGTGCTTCTATCTTCATGAGTGGCTTCCTTCACCATTACCGTGTGCGAGAGCTGGTGCTTCGGGGTGGTTGTAGTCCCACGTGGGACGCTCACTACGAATCTTCGGCAGACGATAGAAGTTGTGGTGGGGTGGGGGCGAGGTGGTGAACCACTCGAGAGTGTGGGCGTCCCAAGGATTATCACCAGCTGGTACTTTCTTCCAGCTGGTGATGCAGTTAATGGCGAAGAGCAAGCTCGATACGCCAATCATGACGGCACCCAAGGTGGACCACAAGTTCAGGTTCTGCCACTGGGGGTCGTGCGGGTAGACCGCCATGCGCCGAGGCATTCCCTGAAGACCCAAGATGTACTGCGGGAAGGTAAAGACCTGCGTACCGATGAATAGAAGCCAGAACTGAATCTTTCCTAGAGTCTCGTTGAGCATGTAGCCGGTCATCTTCGGACCCCAGTAGTAGAGGCCGGCCATTCCGCCGAGTACTAGGGCCATGACCACGCTGTGGAAGTGGGCGACCACGAAGTAGGTGTCGTGGGTGAAGAAGTCGAGCGGGGGACTGGCCAGGTAGATACCGGTCAGTCCACCAATGAGGAAGGTCACGACGAAACCAATCGACATGAGCATGGCCGTCGAGAACCAGATTTGCCCTCGCCACATCGATCCAATCCAGTTGAATAACTTGATTCCGGTGGGGACCGCAATGAGCAGGGACATGATGGAGAAGAAGGGCAGGAGTACGACGCCAGTGGTGAACATGTGGTGAGCCCATACACCGAGGCTCAGCGCCGCAATAGTCAGCGTGGCGAAGACCATTCCCTTGTAACCAAAAACGGGCTTACGAGAAAATACGGGGATAATTTCCGTGACCATGCCGAAGAAGGGCAAGGCCAAGATATAGACCTCCGGGTGACCCCAGAACCAGAAAATATGCTGCCAGAGTACGGGCACCCCCCCACCGGATACTGAGAAAATGTGAGTGCCGAAGTGGCGATCAGCGAAGAGCATGATGAGGCCAGCGGTCAAGACGGGGAAGGCCAACAGAATCAAGATGGCGGTAACGAGTAGGTTCCAGGTGAAAATCGGCATACGGAACAAAGTCATGCCGGGCGCGCGGAGATAGAAAATAGTCGCGGCCAAGTTGACGCCCGTGAAAATTGCCGAGAAACCAGTCAGTAGGAGTCCACCGATCCAGAGGTCGGCTCCAGCGCCGGGCGCGTTAATTGAATCGGACAGTGGGGAGTAACCCACCCACCCGAAGTTCGCCGCGCCACCAGCCGTGACGAAACCCAACAGCATGGTGATTGAACCACTGAGGTAGAGCCAGTAGGAGAGCGCATTCAGCCGCGGAAAGGCCATGTCCGGAGCGCCAATTTGAATGGGCACCACGAAGTTGGCCAGTGCCCCGAAGGCAAAAGGTCCTGCGAAGAGGTAAATCATTACTGAACCGTGCATCGTGAACAACTCGTTGTACTGAGCGAAGGTGACAAGGTGACCATTCGGGCTCACGAGCTGCGCACGAATGAGTTCGGCGAATGCTCCACCGATGAGCAGCATGATCACGGCCGTGATGGTGTACGACATTCCGATGATTTTGTGGTCGGTAGTAGTCAGCCAGTTCAGAATTCCACTAGGTCCGTGGTGCTCGTCGTGGCCGTGATGCTCCTCGTGCGCGGCTGGCGCGTCGGACTGCTGCACGAGTGGTGTGTCGAGAACATCAGTCATTAGTTCGCTGCTCCAGTTCCGGTGGTTGATGCTGGCTTATATGGGACGTGAGTCGCATTTTGTTGTTCGAGTGCTTGCTGGGCGGCTTGAGCAGCGGCTGCACCTGCGGGCGTATCGAATTGGTGAATCCATTTCCTGTACTCGGGGAGTGACACAACTTTTACTTGGAAGAACATGAGTGAATGGTAGAGACCACATAGTTGAGTGCACTGACCAAAGAAGGTGCCAGTTTTCATTGCGTGGAAGGTGAAGTTGTTGGTCACTCCGGGTAGGGCGTATCGAGAGAAATTGAAGTCCGGGACGTAGAAACCGTGAACGACGTCACTCGAAGTGAGGTTGAAGTGCACATCAACACCGAGCGGCATCATCATGGTGGGCTTCTGTGTGGTTTGACCAACGACGAGGGCATTGGTTCCGGGGTAGGAGAATTTCCAACCCCACTGGAAGGCGTTGATGTTCACGACGTAACTGGTTTTCGGTTCTGCGACAACCTTATTCTCAACCACCAAAGTGGTAGCAAAGAGGCCAATCACGATCAGAATTGGCAGAATTGTATAGAGCAATTCCAAAGGAATGTGATACTGCGACTGCTTGGGAATCGAGTCATCCTTGCGGCGATATCGAAGTACCGCGTAAAGAATGAGTAGGAGCGTTCCACCACCGATGATGGCGGCCGCAATGGAGAATCCCTGCCAGAGGTGGTAGGTCGACAGACCAGTCGTCGTATCGGACTTCTTCGCCCCGAAGGACGGCACGGTGCATCCCGAGAGAATGAGAGCGGCGAAGGGGAGCGCAATCAGTCCGCGCAGGCGCCGAGAGCGTCCACTGCGAGCCGGCGCGCCTTGGGGGGGCTGGGGCGTTGTTTCCACGGTTAAACCCTAGTCATTTTTTACAACGACGTAACGCAGTAATTGATAATCGAGAGTTGGTATTTTCCCTACGGACGTAGGAGAAGATAAATCGTACGAACTAGTGAACAGCCACGAGTGGCCGACGGATGTCTCAGGCCTGAGATTCGGGCTCTTTGCCTTCGGTCGGCTCGGCCGCCTTAGCCGTGCTGAGTCCCTTTTCGAACTCGGTTTTAGCCGATCCGAGATTACGAGCCAACTTAGGAATTGCACTGCCGCCGAAGAGTAGGACGACGACAACGACAATCAGAATAAGGCCATCACCACCAAGTAAATTATCTACGAACATCTTGTCTCCTTTTGCTTGCGTTTGTATCGTAGTTCCCCACGAGGATCACTACCGGTCAGCCGCTGAGAGCGACGCCTAATACGAGGGCAATCACTGACGCCACAGCACCCAGCCCGGCCGACGCCCCCTTGAGGGCCTTGGAGGCCGCCTTGGTGTGGACGTAGGTAAATAGTCCAGCTACGACAACAAATCCGACCTTGATGTTCAAAACGGCGGTCCAGGCCGCGGTTGGATGGTGGCTCACTGACTGGTTCCACATTCCGGTGATGAGTAGTACGACAAACGCCGGCCAGCTCAAACGGGCGAAGACCCTTGCGGCGCGGCGGGGAGCATCATCGCCGAGGGATCGAAGGGTGGGGACCAAGCCCGCTAGGACGAACTGACCACCAACCCAAATGGTGGCGGCCAGGACGTGCAAACTAAGTCGCACAATGTCTGTGGCCCCCGCCAAATGCGAAACCACTACTTGCCCTGCCAATTGGGAGCCCGCTTTTCGGCGAAGGCGATAGCCCCCTCCATGGCGTCGGCCGATCGACCAATCATCCCGAAGGCTTCGTTGTTGAGGTTCCACGCTTCGGCCTCGGTGATTTCAAGCGACGACTTCATAACGCTCTTGGATGTACGTACGGCGAGGGGTGCATTGGCTGCGATGCGCTCTGCCAGGGCGAGAGCACCTTCGATGACTTGATCTCCCGGAACAACTGCATTGATGAGACCGAGCTCGAGGGCTCGAGTGGCGTCAATGGGATCTCCGGTCAAGGCCATTTCGTACGCGATGGCGATGGGGATCAACTTTCCGAGGCGAATTAGTCCGCCACCACCAGCGACGAGTCCACGCTTAGCTTCAGGAATGCCGAACTTGGCGTGATCGGCGGCGACGACCATGTCACAACTAATCATCATTTCGAATCCACCGGCGAGGGCTGACCCATTGACCGCGGCGATGATGGGCTTGGGGCAGACTCGCTGCGTGATGCCTCCGAAACCCTTGTCGGTGACGGGGAATTCCCCAGTGGCGAAGGCCTTGAGGTCCATGCCAGCCGAGAAGGCTTTGTCGCCCGCACCGGTAAGAACGATGACCCACACATCGTCGTCGAGTTCCGCAGCGTCGAGTGCATCGCTCAAGGCAATGGCCGCGGCACGGTTCATGGCGTTACGAGCCTCCGGTCGGTTGATGGTGATGAGTTGAACGTGTCCCCTACGCTCTTGCAGAATTTCGTCGGCCATGGTTTCCCCTTGTTTGCTGTCGGCGCCCAGTGCGCGCTGAGGAAAACTTAGCGGAATGCGGCGCCGTCGGTGGCATGCGAAACTAGAAATGATGTCAAACCGCCCAGTTCTCTTCGCCACGCTTGATGGCTACAGCGTGGAAGGTGGCTTCGATGAAGGTTCCCAACCGTCGACGTGTTTTCGTGCGGCCACGGCACTGGGCCAGATTGAGGGACCATCGTCGGTTAATGGACTGTGGACCGACTTCGAGCGGGTGCTTGATGCGGCCGTTGAAATTGGTCTCGGCGGAATTCGACTGACCATGGAATGGGCTCGATTAGAGCCCTACCGTGGTGAATTCGACAGTGAAGCCCTCTCTCGCTACCGCAAGGTTCTCAGCTACGCCAGAACTCTGGGTCTGCGAACCGCCGTGGCAACAATCGACGCTACGTGGCCCTCGTGGCTGGGCCCGGAAGCTTGGCTCTTGCCGTGGGTTGCTCCACTAGCGACGCAGCACATTGCGCGGATCGGGAACGAATGTGGTGACCTTGTCGAGTACCTAGTTCCCTTCGTTGACGCCGAGGGACTCGTTACCCGTGGTTTTATCACTGAAAAAACACCCCCCTTTCGACGGGGAGCAGTGGCTGACGCTCACAGCGCACGACGCCAAATCGCCGTTATCGAACGAGAGCTCCGTGCTGATGACACTCTGCGCGAGCTACTACGTCCGCGCCACCGTGACGTGCCGGCCGTGATCCCAGCCTCGGCAATGCGTGAAGTGCTCGATAGCACAGCGGCGAACGAGCAGATTCACTTACGAAGTTTGGTGCGCGGTTCGGGCCCAACCGCCTCGGCCAGTGGGCTCCTCGAGCGTCGCAATGGCGTCTGGGTGACAGTGGCGCCGAGCGAACTTATTGAACTTCTCCGCAGCTAGCTCTCCGGGGCTTGCTCGGGGTGATCTTTGGTCCATTCATTTTCTTCACGAGCTTCCCGCCGTACAGTTCGGCGATGGTGCCAGATGAAGAAAATGATGGCGAGCACGAGGATGGAAATCCCAGCCCAGCTGGCGTATTTTTCAACGGTGTGAAGCGCATGACCCGCGAAGTAGCCGAGGAGGGTGAACCCGAGTCCCCAGGTGAGACCTCCGAGAGTGTTCGCGAGAAAGAAGCTGCGGTATCGCATCCGACTCATTCCCGCCAACCCAGGCATGACCGCTCGGAGGAAAGCGGTGAATCTTCCTATAAAGACGTAGAGGGGCCCGCGGATGCGCAACTGCTCGAGCGCCCGTTCGAGCGCTGCGTGGCGATTTCGAATGAGGGGCAGTTGAAAGAGTCGGTGCCCGTACCGCTTGCCCACGAGGTATCCGACGCTGTCGCCTCCAATGGCCGCTACGACGACAATCACGCACAAAAGTTTGATATTGGTGCCGTGCCCACTGGTCGCGGCCGCCCCAGCAACCAGAACGGCGGTCTCGCCCGGCAAGACGAAGCCAATAAAAAGTGCGGCCTCACCGAAAACCAGCGCAAAGACGACGAGGTACACCACATTGGCGGGGAGGTGCTGAATGCGGTCCAGCAGAAAAGAGACGAGCGAGGCGAGAAGCATGATTACAAGTATGGAGTCTGAGAGAGCTCTCGGCGTTCATGGGAAAAGTTCTGCCGAGTAGAGATCACTGTGTCAGGCTATAGGAATGATGAATAATCAACTAAACCGCCAGCCACGACCGACGTCACGAGGTCGATGGGCCTTACCACCACGTTCCTGGGCGCTCAGTGAAATAGCGCTGCTACCGCTCCGGCTCTTCCTCGGATTCACTTTTACTTTCGCCGGACTTCAGAAACTTGCCAATCCAAATTTCTTCAACGCGGCGAGCACGTCGTCGATCCAGGCCCAATTGATTGCCGCCACTCGCGTGAGCCCCATCGGGAGCCTCGTTGGGCACCTTCTGCAATTCGCAACTCCGCTCGGCGTCATTATCGCCCTCGGTGAAATCGCAATTGGAGTTGGAACTCTGCTCGGACTCTGGGGCCGAATCGCGGCAGTCGGAGGCGTCGCATTGTCCTTCGGACTTTTTCTCACGGTGACTTTTCACGCCGCCCCCTACTACACCGGTGCGGACTTGATTTACTTTGTTGCCTGGATCCCCTTCATCATCTCCGGTAGTGGAACTCATTTTTCCCTCGACGCTTGGATTTCGCGCCGCGCCGCCGGCACTCACGGTCGCTCGGATCTCAGCCTCGTGGCGATACCTTTCGTTGAGGTCCAGGCTCGCTGCGGAAATCTTCGGGGAACGCAGTGCTCCGCACGGGGTAAAGCGCCGTGCAGCGAGAATGGCTGCCCCGTCCTAGTGGGCGAGGTGGCGCCAATTACGACCCGTCGTTCCCTCGACAGCGTCGATCGTCGAACCGTGGTTGTCGGGGCGACTGTCGCGAGTCTCGTAGCGGGTGGAACTGCCCTCTTGACCGGGGCCACGGTGGGCATTTCCCGCGCCATGGGCAAAGTCACCCCGGCGCCGAGTAGCACGGTCACTCTTCCAACGACGCAGCACACCACGTCGGCGGGAACCAACATTGGCAAGGCTAGTTCCATTGCGGTCGGCGGATCAGCGTCGTTCACCATTCCTTCCTCGGGCGATCCGGGCATTGTCATTCGAACGAGCGACACGGAATATCTGGTCTACGACGCCGTTTGCTCGCACGCCGGCTGTACCGTTGGCTACTACCCAGCAAATAATTTAATTGTGTGCCCCTGTCACGGGTCCGAGTTCCAGGTGAGCGATGGGTCGCTGCTCACGGGACCCGCACCGACGGGACTGCAGAAGTTGAAAGTGTCAGTGGGCTCGGACGGAAATCTGTACGTTTCATGAGCGCTGTCCGTCGTGCATTGATTGTCGAAGATGACCATTCAATTTCGCGAGTTGTTGCAGATTTGTTAGGGGACGAAGGTTTTGAAGTCGATCAAGCCTTCGATGGCGAAGACGGCAACGACCTCGCGCTAAAGCACGATTACGACATCATCATTCTTGACATTATGTTGCCGCGACGCAGTGGCTTCAAGGTAGCGGCCAGCGTGCGCGCCGCCGGCGTGGGGTCACCAATTCTGATGTTGACCGCCAAGGAGGGCGAACTCGACGAAGCGGAGGGCCTAGACGCCGGTGCGGATGACTTTTTGCGTAAACCCTTCGAGAGTGTGGTTCTCATTGCGAGAGTTAACGCGCTCTTACGACGGAGGGATCGTGAACGTCCGGCACAACTCTCCGCGGGTGGCATCGTCCTCAACCCGATGACGCACCTGGTCAGTAAAAATGGCGCCACTGTTTCTCTTACTCCTCGGGAGTTTTCCCTGCTCGAGTTTCTCCTACGAGGTGCGGGTTCGGCGGTGACCAAAGAGGACATCGTGTCGACCGTCTGGGGAAGTGATTTTGAGGGTGATCGGAATATTGTTGAGGTCTACGTTGGTTACCTTCGCCGGAAGCTCGACAGTGCCGGAACGGCGTCGTTCATCCACACGGTGCGCGGCGTTGGGTATCAGATTTCAACCTCCAGCGCATGAAATTCCGTCAGACTTCGCTGCGGGTGCGCGTCACCGCGGCTGCAGTCCTGGTCTTGGCGGCCTCGCTAACGCTCACCGCAGCGCTCCTCATCAAAGTGGTCCACGGATCCATGGTGAGTACGGCAGGAAGCCAGGTGAGGAGCACGATTAGTGAAGTGGGTGCTTTGTTACCCGCCACACCCCTTCCGTCGGTACTACCGTCACGACCCGGCGTGGCCTTGCAATTGACCGACGCCACTGGCCAAGTGGTGTGGGCGGCCTCGTCCGAAGTCCTCTACATGCCCGTCGTCGCTCACGTGGTGAACGTCGACGGTCACCTCAATATTCAATTCGTCACGACGGGTAAGCCCGGCACCTCGGACAATGATTTTTCGCTGGCCGAGGTGCAACGGGTGGATACGATGAATGGACCCGGCTACCTCTTCGCCTTCGCCTACGCCAGCACGATTGAGCATGACATTTCTGTTCTCGTGATTGCGCTCAGCATCACCTTCCTGCTCATCCTGCTTATTGCTGGCTGGCTGGTCTGGTTCGTCGTGGGTCGAGCCCTGAGTCCGGTGGAGCTGATTCGTCGTCGTGTTTCTTCAATCGCCGCTGGGGATATGCACGAACGCGTACCGGTTCCAGAGAGCAATGATGACATAGCTCGATTGGCCGAGACGCTAAATGACATGCTCGCTCGCTTGGAGGCCTCGGGAGAGTCGCAACGGGCCTTCATCTCCGACGCGAGTCACGAGTTACGCAGTCCCCTCACTGCGCTGCTGGCCAGCATGGAGAGGGCGGCCGGCGCCCCCGCACAGGCCGATTGGCCCGCCGTGGCCTCGTTCGTCGTGAGTGAAGGACGCCGGCTAAACACTCTCGTCGAGGATTTACTGTGGCTCGCCCGCAACGACGAGAAGGCTATGGTGCCCCAGCGCAAGGATGTCGACATTGACGACATCTTGTATGACGAAGCTCGGCGGGTCCGTTCGACAGGAGCACTCACGGTGGACTCCTCGGGAATAGAACCCACTCGAATCATTGGCGACAAGATGATGATTGCTCGGGCGATTCGCAACGTGATTGACAACGCCACCCGTCACGCGCGCTCGTCACTGAACTTGTCGTCACGCTACGAGAGTGACGTCGTCGTAATCAGAATTGGCAATGACGGCGCCGTCGTCGGCAGCAATCCCGATCGGCTGTTTGAGCGATTCGCTCGACTCGACGAAGCACGAAGTCGCGATCAAGGTGGAAGTGGGCTCGGGCTCGCCATCGTGCGTAACATTGCTGAACTCCACGGCGGCACCGCTAATTTTTGCCCCGTCACCGAGGGGGCGGTACTCGAACTTCGCCTCCGTCGGGAGTAAGAGTTACGTCGCGACGCGAAGGTGACGATGTTGGCCGAGATCGCTTCGCCGGCGCTCCACTTGGCGAAGAAATTCTTGGCCCGAGGGCATGAACTCTAAAACGTCCGCCTGACCACTCGGCCGCGCCAGCATCCAGGAGTGACCACCAGGTACCCACTGGATGTCGGTATTCGTCGCTTGGGCGAACGACGCCGCGGCGTTGGACGTCACCACGCGATCAAAACAACCCCAGACCCCGGCAATGGGAATGCCGGCGGCGGCTACCTGGCGAACTCGATCGGTGAGGTCAATGCTCATCAGCATTGATCCGATCGGAGCGGAATGAGCCACGACGCGTACGTTGCTTCGAAGATCGGGCAGCAGGGCACGAATTGTGGTGAAGAGGTGGCCAATGAGAAGGTCCGGTACGTCCATGGCGACGGCCGCCATGAGGTCGACGACTGGAGCGACGTCGGGAAGAACCGTTCCCAGAACGCGAGTGGCCACACCCGTACGCTCCCGCCATTCGGGTGTGGCCACGCCATCGCGGTATATGACGCCCAAAACATCGTCAGGGTGCCGGGCGGCGAAATCAATGGCCACGGCACCCCCCATGGAGTGACCGAGGAGAATGCACTGGGTTATTCCGAGCTCGCGACGAACTATTTCTACGTGCTCGCTGAGGGCCGAGATGGAAACCTCACCCCACTCCAGAGGGTCAGAGCCACCAAATCCTGGTAGGGACGGGTTGACGACCCGCCAGCCGAAACGGGTAGCGAGTCGCTCGGATTCCCGCGCGTACATTGAGCCGCCGGCGAAGTAGCCGTGCAGATTAATGGCCCAGGGCCGAGGGGCCGCGTCGGGTCCATCATCGGGAAATTCGGTGACGCGGTAACGAAAATTACGAGTACCTACTTTTACGTTTTCGATTCGCCAGGTGACGCGGGCGCTTACTACTTGGGGTTCGCGGTCGACAAAGCGCCGAAGTTGGCCCAGACGCGTAGTGGCTTCACGGTGCAGTGACGTGTTGGCGACGTCGATGGCTTGGCGCCATGGCTGGAGGTGAAGGGGTCCCATATTTTTTGGTTTTAAAGGCGTGACCTTCAACGATAGTCACCAGCGACGATAAAAACGAGTTAGTTGGTGACCGAGCGCCTAATCTCTTCAGCATGAACTCACTCGACACCGCAACCACCATCGCCGTTCCCCTTGGTCACGTCGGCCTGGGCTACTACGGTGCACCAAGCACCGTGGCGCGCGCCGCGGAGCTCGGTCTTGACTGGGTGGGTTTTTATGGCCTCGGTCGCGGTGGTGTGCTGGGTAACGTTGACAGCGCCGCCGTCCACGAAGCTTTCGTATTCTTCCACCGCAACGCCGTTGATTTTTTGTGGAATGCCCATAAAGACAAGGCTGATCCCGTCACCACGGCCGCAGCGCACATCGAAGCCGCCTACGCCTACGCCGACTCAGTTTTCGCCGATATGGATGCCGATCTACTGCAGAATTTTGCCGATGCGGTGCAAAAAGTCGTTGGCGCCGTGCCGTCGGGTCAGTACTCGCTGTTTGACGGATATCGCCAGTACGCAGTTCCGACCCTGCCGGTGCACGCCGCCTACCTGGGAGCGATTCTTATGCGGGAACTACGTGGTGGTATCCATATTCAATCAGTGGCCTCGGTGGACTTGAGCCCAGCCGCGGCCTGCTATCTCGAAGACGCCAATCTCTTCGCCATGCACGGTTACGGCCCGGACGACATCCCCGTTGACGTAGCGACTGCTGAGGTAAAAAAGGCGGCCGCTGAAGAACTCACGACTAAGGCCATGACGGCTTACCTCGAGGTGCTCACGGACCTCGAGCGCAGTGCGCTGGCTGGCGGGGCGACGGCCATGTTCGCCGCGACCAAGCCCGCTAACTAATTTCGCCTGAGAAAACTCGTCGCTCTAACCAATTCGCCCCTTCGAGTTCTAGCAAGAACTCTTTGACGGAAAGTCCACCGCCGTAACCTCCGATCGAGTGGGCTGCGACGACCCGGTGGCAGGGGATGAGCACCGGCCAAGGATTTTTATTGTTGGCGTTCCCGACCGCGCGATAGGCGTGGGGACGACCTATGGTGAGTGCGATATCACCGTAGGATGCGACGGCCCCATAGGGAATAGAGCGCACGGCGTTCCAAACTTCGTTGTGAAATGACGTTCCGGTTGCGTGGAGTCGTACCGAAAAATTCGTACGTCGGCCGGCGAAGTATTCCTCCAATTGAGTCGCAGCGTCGAGAACAACTTCATCAACTACGCCGGGGCTTGAGGGTGCATCTTCGTGGGGCATGTACACCCTACTGATTCCGTCGGAGTTGCCTTCAACGATCCAGGGGCCGACGGGTGAGGGCACGGCAACTTGGGTGAGAGCCACATGACGAATGTAGTCCCGTCAGTCCGGTACGGTCACAGATATGAATGAACGCGTGGTGAGCCGAAATGGTATTGATCTGTACGTGCGAGACCGTGGCGTGGGTGCGCCCACTCTGTTTCTCCACGGGTGGCCCGATACGGGTTCATTATGGAATGAAGTAGTCGCGGCGCTCAATCTCGATACTCTGCGGTGCATAGTTCCTGATTTACGGGGCTGTGGGCGTAGTTCTAAACCGACTGAGACTCGCCAGTACCTCATGCACGAACTGGTAGCCGACGTGATTGCGGTAATTGCCGATCTGGGTGTCGAGAAGGTAAATCTCGTCGGCCACGATTGGGGAGCCAATCTGGCCTGGGCGACGGCGGCGTTCGTGCCCGAACGGGTGGCCCGCTTGGCAGTTCTCTCCGTGGGACACCCCACGTCCTTCCGCTCGGCGGGACTGGCGCAGCAGATTAAGAGTTGGTACACCCTCCTGTTTGCTCACGAGGGCTTGGGCGAGGCGTTTCTGAGGAAGAACAACTACGAGGCCATCCGTGAATGGCTCGGTCATCCTCGACCGGATGAACTCATTGAGGAGTTGGAGCGCGACGGACAAATGACTGCGCACCTCCTCTGGTACCGGGCGAATATTCCGCCCCAGGCGTTTGTGAGTGATCCGCCAGTTCTTCCTCCGATACTGGCACCGACGCTCGGAATTTGGTCCTTGGGGGATCACGCATTGAGCGAGTCGCAGATGACCAACTCTGCAGCTTTTTGCCGTAACGGCTTTCGCTACGAACAGCTCGGTAACTTCGGGCACTGGACGCCACTAGAGGCACCAGCAATTGTGGCGGCGGTTCTGACGGACTTTCTCAGTTCTCCTCTCACTTAGCGAGGAGCTCGTAAATGAAAAATGTCAGATTTTTGGCGAGAACTGATAGAACTAGACCATGAGAATTGCGCTCTATAAGGAATCACGAACCAACGAGACTCGCGTGGCCTTGACGCCCGAGGCAGTTAAGGCTCTCGTGAAAGATGGTTGGGACGTCGTCGTCGAGGGTGGAGCCGGAGTTCTGGCGCACTATTCCGACGAGCAATACGTCACCGCCGGGGCCTCAATTTCGGCCTCGCCCAGTGGCGACGTCAATATTCGGGTGAACGCGCCAACTTTGGACGAGGTAGCTCGCCTACCCGAAGGCTCACTGCACATGTCCTTCCTCTCCCCCCTACTGGCGACTGACGTGGTGGCCGCACTGAATGCGCGTCGCATCACCGTCACGTCCTTTGACCTCGTGCCGAGAATTTCTCGTGCCCAGTACATGGATGCGCTGTCGAGTCAGGCCACCGTCAGCGGCTACCGCGCCGCCCTAGCCGGCGCGACCTACTTTGATCGCTTTTTCCCACTCCTGACGACGGCGGCCGGTACCATCCGACCAGCGAAGGTTCTTGTCATGGGCGTCGGCGTGGCCGGTCTCCAGGCTATTTCGACGGCCCGGCGCCTCGGCGCGAAGGTCCGCGCCTACGACGTGCGCACCGCGGCAAAGGAAGAAGCAGAATCGGCGGGAGCCGTCTTCGTTCAGCTCGGTGTCACGGCTGATGCGGCTGGTGGCTACGCCCGCGAACTGACCGAGGAAGAAAAATCGCAGCAGCAGGCCGCGCTCCTTAGTGAAGTGGCCAACGCGGATATCGTGATCACCACGGCCGCCGTCCCCGGCCGCAAGTCGCCAATTCTGGTCACCCGTTCCATGGTCGAAGCCATGAGTGACGGAGCGGTCGTCATCGACATGGCGGCCGATGGTGGTGGTAATTGCGAAATCACCAAAAACGGCGAGGTGGTCGAACTTAACGGTGTACGGGTGGTGGGCTTAGCTAATCCGCCGGCCGAAATGGGTACCCACGCGAGCTTCATGCTCGCGAATAACGTTCTCAAGCTGTTGGCCTTATTTGGGACCAACGGGCAACTCGCCCCCGACTGGAATGACGAAATCGTTCGAGGCGTAACGGTGGCCCGTGATGGCTCCATCACCCACGAAGCAACCGCCAATGCGCTGGGACTTCCTTTCCTGGCGCTGGTGAGCGAACCTAAGGAGAATGAGTAATGGGTAATACCCTGCTGCAGTACGCCACGGTGCTACTTCTGAGCATTTTTGTTGGTATTGAAGTCATCGCCAAGGTGCCGAGCATTTTGCACACGCCGCTCATGAGTGGATCGAATGCCATCCATGGAGTCATTCTGGTGGGCTCCATGATTATTTTAGGGAACGCCACCACGACGGCCACTGAAGTCCTTGGTTTTCTCGCGGTTCTGCTCGCCACCTTGAACGTCGTAGGTGGTTTCGTGGTTACCGACAGAATGCTGCAGATGTTCCAGTCGAAGTCGCCCCGTTCGCGTAAGTCGCCGACCGAAGGAGGCTCGAAGTGAGTCGCGGAACCCTGATTGATCTCCTCTATCTCTTTGGTGCACTGACCTTCCTCCTGGCCCTCAAGGGTCTCGGAAGTCCGAAGCGTGCCCGGCAGGGAAACATGGTGGCCGCACTTGGAATGGCCGTGGCCGTTGGCGCTACCTTCTTCCGTCAAGAGAATCACCACGGTCTCTTGCACGTGCCCTTGATGGTATTAGCAATGGTGATTGGCACCTTGGTGGCCGTGCCCGCGGCGAGATTCGTACAAATGACCGCCATGCCACAACTCGTGGCAATTTTCAACGGTGTGGGTGGTGGGGCTGCGGCCCTGGTTTCCATTACCGAGTTCATCCACATCACCTCGTCGCACCCGGCGACCTACGTGACCCTCGAAGTACTGCTCGGTGTGCTGATCGGTACTGTCTCGTTTTCGGGTTCAGCTATTGCCTACATCAAGTTGCAAGAGCTCATCACGGGACGACCAATTACCTACCCCGGTCAGCAGGTCATTAATGCCATCTTGGGCCTGGTGGCTCTAGGACTCATCGGGACCATTCTGGTAACTGCCTCCACGGCACTGCTCTGGGCGCTACTAGGCGTTTCATTCATTCTCGGAATCGCCTTCGTCTTGCCGATTGGTGGAGCGGACGTACCAGTTCTCATTTCCCTGCTGAACTCCTTTACTGGTTTGGCCGTGGCGGCGTCGGGCTTCACCCTCGGCAACAATTTGCTTATTGTGGCCGGAACGCTCGTCGGCGCGTCAGGAATTCTCCTGACTCAAATGATGAGTAAGGCCATGGGCCGCAGCCTCGGGAACGTTCTGTTCTCGGCTTTTGGCTCCGTCGTCACAGCCAGCGGCGACAGTGCTCGTGAAGATGGTCGAACCGTTCGTTCGGGCAGCGCTGAGGACATCGGAGTCCTACTTAGCTACGCCAGTAAGGTCGTCATTATTCCGGGTTATGGTCTCGCGGTTGCCCAGGCGCAACACACGGTGCGCGAATTAGCCGATGAACTGGAAGCCAAGGGTGTCGAAGTCTTCTACGCCATCCACCCCGTGGCTGGTCGCATGCCGGGCCACATGAATGTGCTTCTCGCCGAAGCCAATGTTCCCTATGAGAAGTTAAAGGAAATGGACGAAGCCAACCCTGAGTTGGCGACGGCGGACGTCGCCCTCGTCGTTGGAGCCAACGACACGGTTAACCCAGCGGCGAAGAACGACCCCTCATCGCCGATATATGGAATGCCTATTATCGACGCCCTGGCCGCTGAGAATGTGGTCTTCTTGAAGCGATCAATGCGCCCCGGCTTTGCCGGTATCGATAACGAACTTCTGTATGACCCCAAGACCGTCCTGTTGTTCGGTGACGCTAAGGACACTTTGACGAAGTTGGTCGCCTCAGTCAAAAACTCCTAGTACTCACTCGCGCACTGCGGTGATGCTGTCGAGCTGCTGACGCAGTTCGTCGCTGAGTTCGATGACGGCTGTTGCGTTGGCGAGGACTTGTTCTGGTGTTGAGGCACCCGCAATTACTGAACTCACCGGCGGGTGACTAAGTAGCCAGCTAAATGCCAAGGTGAGCATGGGGACATTGATCTCGGTGCTCAGGGTGAGTAGCTGTCCGAGGAGCAACTGAAATTCGTCCTTGAGCCAGTGTCCCTTCCGACCTTCATCCATTAGCGCTAAGCGAGTGCCCTCGGGTATGGGCTCACCGGGGCGAATCTTCCCAGTGAGGAGTCCGTTGGCCAGGGGGTAAAAGGGGAGGATGGCAATTCCTCGTTGCGCGCACTCGTCAAGGACGCCGTCCGTTTCGGGTTCACGCCACAGGAGCGAATATTGGTTTTGCATTGAGGAGAATTTGAGCGGACTCGTACCCGTGGCAATTGATCGAATCATTTCTCCATTAAGACTGCAGGCACCCACCTCTCGCACGAGACCCTGGTCAACGAGTTCCTGAAGGCCCCCGAGAGTCTCCTCGAAGGTGACGGTGTCGTCGGGGAAGTGCAACTGATAGAGATCGATGTAATCCGTGCCGAGTCGACGCAGAGAGTCCTCGCAGGCCCGTCGCAGATTCGCGGGGTGGGCTTCGTGGGGCTCCGGATTCAGTGGAAAGCCAAATTTGGTCGCAATAATTGCCTGTTCCCGACGAGCCCCGAGGGCACTTCCAAGAAATCTTTCGGAGTCGGACTCGTGGTCACGAGACGAAATCCCGTAGGAGTTGGAAGTGTCAAAGAAGGTGATTCCATTGTCCAAGGCGGCGTGAACGACGGCGGAACTTTGCGCCCGGTCCAAGCGCGTTCCAAAATTATTGGTCCCGATGCCCACGGTGGAGACCGAGAGCGAACCGATAGCTCGATAGTTCATAGGTGCGGCTTTCCTGCTTTAACTGTCGTAGTGTACGGAGGAAACAATTTACAAAGTAAGAGGTCCATCATGGCATCAGATTCGGTAGAACGCGTTATCCCCGTTTCAACGGAGGCAACCTGGGCGCTCGTGGGCGACTTCAATGCGCTCGACAAGTTCTCCCCAGCACTCGAGGCATATCGCATTGACGACAATGGCGATCGTGTGTTGACCGTCTTTGGAAACGAGATCCGCGAACGTTTCACCTCCCGCGACGACAGCGCTCGCAGCATCACCTACTCCATCATTGAGGGCCTGCCAGTGACGAGCCACGTCGCCACCATCACCGTGCACGACGACCCTGCGGGCAGCCGAGTCACCTGGGACGTGACGGTGGAGCCCGAAGAGATGCTGGGCCTCTTCTCAGCCATTTACACGGGCTCCCTCGGCGACCTGGAAACAGCTCTGCTGGCCTAGTCGTAGGGAGTGGCTTCGCCCATAGGGTGGACCGGTGGACGGCAGCAAAATTTCGGGTACGCCTCGATATGAGGCGCGAGTTCTCCCCACGCCGTCACGGCGTCAACTCGCTCGTCGAGCGCTGCTCGTTATCTCGTCAGTCATTCGTCACGTTGGGCCAGTACTGCTTCGTCGCCTCTTTCGGCGCGGTGGGCGTGTCTTTGATATCGCCGCGTTGGCTGCGCCCCTGCGAAGTGTCTGCGAGGAACTCGGTGGTACTTTCGTAAAGTTTGGTCAGATTGTGGCGTCGTCGCCTGGTCTCTTTGGCGACACCCTCGCTGAAGAGTTCCGCCGCTGCCTGGATGACGGGCCCGTCGTGCCCTTCGCGATGGTGCGTCGCGTCGTCGAATCGGAGTTGGGGCAATCACTCGACGCGGTATTCGCCAGCTTTGACGAAACCCCAATCGGACAAGCCTCGGTAGCCGTGGTCCATCGCGCACAACTTCTGAACGGAAGTCGTGTCGCCGTCAAGGTCTTGCGTCCGGATATTGAAATGCTCATTGCCACGGACCTGCACCTGGCCGAACCCTTCTTTAGGTTTCTGTTCCACCAAACCGGTGCTCAGATGCTCGGCGCTATTGTCCAGCAGCTTGATGGGTTACGCCTACAAATCGGCGAGGAGCTGGACTTACGTAATGAGGCGCGAGCTCTCCTACACTTCCGAGCCCTGGTGGCCGATTCGTCGTATCACCTGATTGCGGTTCCCGAGCCAGTGTTGAACTTCTCAACGATGTCGGTACTGACGATGGAGTTTCTCGACGGTGTCGCGATTGACGACGAGAATTCGGTCGAGACTCTGGGGCTCAATGCCGCTGACGCCATCGACCAGCTCATCCGCGGTTTCTTCATGATGACCGTGCGTTGGGGTGCGTTCCACGGCGACGCCCACGCGGGGAATCTCCTCCTACTGCGCGACGGGAGAATTGGCGTTCTGGACTGGGGCATTGTGGGCCGCCTCGATTCGGCGACCCATCACTTCTTTCGCAAACTCCTCGAAGCGGTTCTCGGTGTCGAGTCTGCGTGGGATGACGTCACGGGGCACATCATTTCAAATTACGGGCCGGTCATCAGCAGTGCCATGGGCATGGATGACGTGCAGTTAGCTGCTTTCTTGAGAATGATGATTGAGCCCCTGCTCTTGCGTCCATTCGGGGAAGTGTCCTTCGCGGAAATGTTTACGATGACCCAGATGCACGTCGCTCGAGCGAACGATATTTCCTTCCAGAGCTCGTCGCTACTCGGTCTTCTGCGACGCCTGCGCGTGCAGCGAAGGATCCAGCGCTTGTCACTGGCCAATGGTGGGATTTTGACTGATTTTGACCGAGGTAATTTTCTCCTCGGCAAGCAATTGATGTACTTCGAAAAATACGGGAAAATCTACCTCTCCGATAGGGCAATCTTGTCCGATCGAGTTTTCCTAGAAGAGTTGCTCGCGGAACCCGACGTGTTCGAAAACGGTCAGGGCTAAACCTCCTTCTTTCGGAGAAGCGAACTATCATTAGCAGTAATTCTTCCTAAGGAGCCGTATGAAGGTCATCGTCGATTTCGATCTCTGTGCCAGTAACGCCGTGTGTATGGGCCTCGCGCCAGAAATTTTTGAAGTCCGTGACGACGGCTACCTCTACATTCTGCAAGAGAACCCCGGCCCCGAATTGGAGGCCAGCCTCCGTGAGGCAGTCAATGGCTGCCCTACGGGTGCGATCTCTATCGGCGAGTAGATCGTGAAGGGACCCCGGGTCCGCTTCGCCCCATCGCCGACTGGGTACTTCCACGTTGGTTCAGCGCGTTCGGCACTCTTTAACTTTTTCGTAGCGCGTAAGGCCCGTGACGGCGTTTTTATTCTGCGTATTGAAGACACCGACGCGGACCGGAACCGTGAAGAGTGGGTGGACGGCATTGTTTCGGCGATGCAATGGCTGGGCCTGTCGCCCGACGAAGGTCCCTTTCGACAAAGTGATAATGGACCGGCGCACCGCGAAGCCATTTCTCGACTCTGGGGCGCTGGATTTCTCTACTACTGCGACTGCACGAGCGACCTCGTGACTGCCCGCAAGGGGGACAATAAGACTCCGGGCTACGACGGCTTCTGCCGGGAGCGCGGCCTCGTGGCGGGGCCCACAACGGCCTTACGATTTGCTACGCCCACGGATGGCACGACGACGGTCCACGACCTCATTCGTGGCGACGTGGTCTTTAACCACTCGGTGATTGACGACTTCGTGGTCGCAAAGTCGTCGGGTGCCGTACTCTACGCCCTAGCCAACGTGGTTGACGATAGGGCCGACCGTATTACTCACGTCATCAGAGGTGAGGAGCATTTACCGAATACGCCCAAGCAGATTTTACTCTGGACCGCCTTGGATGTGGTGAGCGGCACGCGGGTGGATCTGCCGGCCTACGCGCACCTACCCCTGCTGGTCAATGAACAGCGTAAGAAGCTTTCCAAGCGCAAGGATCCGGTGTCAACCGAGTCCTATCGCGATCAAGGATTTCTCTCCGAGGCCTTCGTCAACTACCTCGGACTACTCGGCTGGGCTCCGTCGGGTGATATAGAAAAAGCTCCACTGGCGGACTTCATCGCGGAGTTCCGCTTAGAAGACGTGTCGCACTCACCGGCATTTTTTGATGTGAAGAAATTGACCCACCTCAACGGCGAATATATTCGAGCCCTGGCGCCTGACGAGTTCATTGAACGCCTGACGCCCTGGGTTCGCCCATGGGCGAGTGACTGGAGTCCGACGGATCGAGATGTCCCTTGGTCACCAGAGCAGTTCGACGAAGCACTCTTTTTCCGTGTCGCACCCTTGATACAGGAGAGGATTGCGGTTCTGGGAGAAGTTCCGGCCATGGTGGACTTCTTTTTCCTCTCGGAAGTCCCCTACGACGAGGCGGCGTTCGCGAAGACCGTCAGCGGTAATCCGGTGGCTATCGAGATGTTGCGAGCCGCTACCACGGCGTTCGACACCGCGGAGTGGACGTCGGAAAACTTGCACCGAGTGACGGCTGACGTTGGTGAATCACTGGGTCTAGTTTTGCGCAAGGCGCAAGCACCGTTGCGCTGCGCGGTTACGGGAACGACGGTGGGCCCACCACTCTTTGAGTCACTCGAAATTCTCGGACGGTCAGTCACCCTGGAGCGTTTAGAGGCGGCTCTTCGAAAGGCCCTCGGATGATATTTGGACCACTGAAATTAGCGATTCGTATCGTCAGCCTCCTGTTGAGCGCGTGCGTTCTCTATTTCGCCGTCACTGTGGTCCAGGTGTGGGTGCGAAGTGGGGAACACTCCACCGCCCAAGCCCAGGCCATTTTGGTCTTTGGAACGGCGGAGAACAATGGGGTACCGAGCGATACTCTTCGCGAACGACTCAAGCAGGTCGTGATTTTGTGGGACGAGCACCGAGCCCCGTGGGTGGTTGTTACTGGTGGCAAACAACCCGGAGACCGCTTCACCGAGGCCGAGGCTTCGGCCACTTGGTTAGTTGAGCACGGCGTGCCCCGCAGTCGAATCCTCGAAGCTTCGGGTGCCGATACCTGGCAGAACGTCGCTAGTTCTATCCCACTACTGCAGAGTCACTCCATCACAACGGTGCTGACAGTCTCTGATCCCTTTCATGAATATCGGGCAATGGCCATCTGCGCCGACCAAGGATTGACCCCACTTCCCAGCCCCACGCGCACGTCGTGGGTCGCTACCACGGGCAATACGTGGAAATTTATTCTGCGCGAAGCGGTGGCCGTTTCTGCAGGTCGCATTATTGGTTACGACACATTGAGTTCTTGGTCATCGGGAATAAGCGCCCTACACCCGCACGTGAATGGCGGGTAGTACCGAATCTCAGGTAAAGTAGTTTTGCCCTTCGGGGGTGGTGTAATTGGCAACACAACTGGTTCTGGTCCAGTTATTCAGGGTTCGAGTCCTTGCCCCCGAGCGATGTTGGAGAAAAGATTAGAATGAATTCTCCATCTTCACGGTCCCATCGTCTAGTGGCCTAGGACTCCAGCTTCTCAAGCTGGCTACGCGGGTTCGAATCCCGCTGGGACTGCCATCTGCAATTTTGTGTCGTCATAGGCGACGATTCCCCTTATTG